>ERZ808275.183-NODE-183-length-35245-cov-6.898750_pt1 | contig 35245 bp, 47 predicted proteins | sample MGYA00520894_ERZ808275 | MGnify/ENA primary metagenome ERZ808275 (study PRJEB31516, sample SAMN03275598) | gut metagenome | biome: mammalia-associated habitat; material: feces | host: Papio cynocephalus | place: Kenya | collected 2012-08-03 ... | reverse complement strand
CAATTATTTTCGCTAACTTTGCACAAAATTGCATTTGTTATTGGACAGTACAAATATGAGAAAATACTTAAAATGTTGATTTTCTTGTGGTAAAAGTTTGCACAATCCGAAAAAAAGTCGTACCTTTGCACGCTTTTTCGCGGTTTGCCCGTCTTCTGCGCATACGCACGCGAGGTTTTTGTGTGTGAAATGGTGAGACTGCAGGCAAGGGCAGATAGCAAAGAAATAAATGATAAATTATTAACAAACAACAAGTTACAATGCCTACAATTCAACAATTGGTTAGAAAAGGAAGAGCAGAACTTATCGACAAGAGCAAAAGCCCAGCATTGGACAGTTGCCCGCAACGTCGTGGCGTATGTGTGCGTGTTTACACAACAACTCCTAAAAAGCCTAACTCCGCTATGCGTAAGGTGGCTCGTGTTCGTCTGACGAACCAAAAGGAGGTGAACGCATACATTCCCGGAGAGGGACATAACTTGCAAGAGCACAGTATCGTAATGGTACGTGGTGGTCGTGTAAAAGACCTTCCCGGTGTACGTTATCACATCGTTCGTGGTACGCTGGATACTGCAGGTGTGGCTAACCGCTTGCAGCGTCGAAGCAAATACGGCGCAAAACGCCCGAAAGCAAAGAAGTAATACGTTCTGAAAACTACAAAAAAAACTAACTGAGAGTTCCATATTTGGGACGATTAACCGGGTTGATCGGTTGAGTAAGTTGGAATAATTGTGAATTATGCATTGTGAATTGTTCCGGCTGAAGCGATGACAACCAAAAATTAAAACAACAATGAGAAAAGCAAAACCAACAAAACGTGTAATCCTTCCGGATCCCGTTTATGGCGAGGTGATGGTGGCTAAGTTTGTAAACCACTTGATGCTCGATGGTAAGAAAAACACTTCGTATGGTGTGTTCTATACCGCTTTGGGAGTAGTAGAACAGAAAATGAAGTCGGAGGATAAGTCCGCTTTGGATATCTGGAAACAGGCTCTCGATAACATCACTCCTCTGGTTGAGGTAAAATCAAAGCGTATCGGTGGTGCTACTTTCCAGGTACCTACCGAGATTCGTGCTGACCGCAAAGGTTCGATTGCGATGAAGAATATGATCGCTTTCGCACGCAAACGCGGTGGTCATTCGATGGCGGAGAAATTGGCAGCCGAGATTATGGATGCCTACAACAATCAGGGTGGTGCCTTCAAACGTAAAGAGGATATGCACCGTATGGCTGAGGCTAACCGTGCATTCGCACATTTCCGTTTCTAATACGCACGTACGCGCGTGTATATAATAAGGAAAAGAAACAATGGCTAAACACGATCTGAAATTAAACAGAAACATCGGTATCATGGCGCACATTGATGCCGGTAAGACAACTACCTCCGAGCGAATCCTGTACTACACCGGTCTTACACACAAAATCGGTGAGGTACACGATGGTGCTGCTACTATGGACTGGATGGTTCAGGAGCAGGAGCGTGGTATCACTATCACTTCTGCTGCAACTACCACTTATTGGTCGTACAAGGGCAATAAGTACAAAATCAACTTGATAGATACTCCGGGGCACGTGGACTTTACCGTAGAGGTGGAGCGCTCGCTCCGTATTTTGGATGGTGCCGTTATGGCTCTCTGCGCTGTAGGTGGTGTTCAACCGCAGTCGGAAACCGTTTGGCGTCAGGCTGACAAGTACAATGTGCCGCGCCTCTGCTATGTCAACAAGATGGACCGTTCGGGTGCCAACTTCTTCGATGTGGTTCGCCAGATTAAAGAGGTACTCGGTGCAACCCCTTGCCCTATTCAGATTCCTGTCGGAAATGAGGAAACTTTCAAAGGGGTGGTTGACCTTGTTACAATGAAGGCTATTCTTTGGCACGATGAGACAATGGGCGCCGAGTATGAGGTGGATGATATTCCTGCTGACCTCGTAGCAGAGGCAGAGGAGTGGCGCGACAAAATGCTCGAGACTATTGCAGAGTTCGATGATACTTTGATGGAGAAATACTTCTCCGATCCTTCTACTATCACCGAGGATGAGATCCGTGCTGCTATCCGCAAGGGTACTATCAGTATGCATATTTTCCCCGTTATCTGCGGTTCTTCGTTCAAGAATAAGGGTGTGCAGACTATGCTTGATGCGGTCTGTGCTTACTTGCCGAGTCCGTTGGATACTCCGGAAATCGATGGTATCGATCCTCGCACGGGGGATGCTATCAGCCGTAAGCCGGATGATAATGAGCCGCTTTGCGCATTGGCATTCAAGATTGCTACCGACCCGTATGTAGGTCGTCTCTGCTATTTCCGCGTTTATTCGGGTAAGTTGGAGGCTGGCTCGTATGTTTACAACCCCCGTTCCGGTAAGAAAGAACGTATCTCGCGTATCTTCCAGATGCACTCCAATCACCAGAACCCTGTTGATTTTATTGCAGCAGGTGATATCGGAGCCGGCGTAGGTTTCAAGGATATCCGCACCGGTGATACCCTTTGCGATGAAGAGAATCCTATCGTACTTGAGTCTATCGAATTCCCCGCTCCGGTGATTGGTGTTTCGGTTGAGCCGAAGAGCCAGGCAGACCTTGACAAACTCGGTGTCGGTTTGGCTAAATTGGCAGAAGAGGATCCTACATTTACTGTAAAGACCGACGAGCAGACAGGTCAGACCGTTATCTCCGGTATGGGTGAGTTGCACCTCGAGATTATTATCGACCGTCTGAAACGTGAGTTCAAGGTTGAATGCAACCAAGGTCGTCCTCAAGTAGCATACCGCGAAGCAATCTCTATGCCGGTTGAACTCCGTGAAACCTACAAGAAACAATCCGGTGGTCGTGGTAAATTCGCTGATATGTTCGTACGCGTTGAACCGGCTGATCCTGATTTCGAAGGTTCGCTCCAGTTCGTGAACGAAGTAAAGGGCGGTAATATTCCTAAGGAGTTTATCCCCTCTATCGAAAAGGGCTTCCAGGCTGCAATGAAGAATGGTGTACTTGCCGGCTATCCGGTTGACCAACTTAAGGTTACGGTTATTGATGGTAGTTTCCACCCCGTTGACTCCGACCAGTTGTCATTCGAAATCTGCGCCCAGATGGCATTCAAAAACGCTTGCGTTAAGGCTAAACCGGTTCTCATGGAGCCTATTATGAAGGTTGAGGTGGTAACACCCGAGGAGAATATGGGTGATGTCATTGGCGACTTGACCAAACGTCGTGGACAGGTAGAGGGTATGGATACCGCTCGTACGGGTGCACGTATCGTTAAAGCGAAAGTGCCTTTGAGCGAGATGTTCGGTTACGTAACCGCTCTTCGTACCATCACCTCCGGTCGCGCTACTTCCAGTATGGAGTTCTCGCACTATGAGCCTGTCTCGAGTGCAATCGCTAAGGTTGTTCTTACCGAGTGCGGCGGACGTGCAGACTTGGTATAATGCTTGGATAAGGACGTGCGCAGGTGAGTGCACAGGCGCACGTCTTTTACATATAAAAATAGGTCGCGGGTCGTTTCCAAGCAAATGACTCTTTGGTTGTCTCGCGCTCTGTTCTTAAATAGACAATTCGTTATATTGTCAAATCGTCAAATTATTAATTCTAAAAAAGACATGAGTCAGAAAATTCGTATCAAACTGAAATCTTTCGACCACAACTTGGTGGACAAGTCGGCTGAAAAAATCGTTAAAACTGTTAAGGCTACCGGTGCTGTAATCAGCGGTCCTATTCCATTGCCTACTCACAAACGTATCTTCACCGTTAACCGTTCCACTTTCGTTAACAAGAAAAGTCGTGAGCAGTTTGAACTGTCGAGTTACAAACGTCTGATTGACATCTACAATGCAAATAGCAAGACCATCGAGGCTCTGATGAAACTCGAACTTGCCAGCGGTGTTGAGGTGGAAATCAAAGCGTAATCGGAAAAGAAAGAACATTTGCATTGTGCTTTACGCATTGTGCATTGACAAACGACCGTTTCCCTCGGTAAATGATCAAGTAATCTTCGGGTGAAGGCATCAGTCCGCGGGCGAGAACGGCAATTTATTAACAAACTAACAATCGGTAAAATGCCAGGATTATTAGGAAAAAAAATCGGAATGACTTCCGTATTCGGTGCTGATGGCAAAAATATCCCATGCACCGTTATCGAGGCAGGTCCTTGCGTTGTAACGCAACTGAAAACCGTTGAGAAAGATGGCTATCAGGCTGTTCAGGTAGGTTTTATGCAGAAGAGCGAGAAACATACCAACAAGGCTGAAGCAGGACACTTCAAGGCTGCAGGCGTTCAACCTATGCGTCACCTCGCCGAGTTTGACGAGTTCGGCAAAGAACTCCATTTGGGCGATACCATCACGGTCGCTGATGTATTCGAGGAGAATACCTACATCGATGTGATCGGTACTAGCAAAGGTAAGGGTTTTCAGGGTGTCGTAAAACGCCACGGTTTCGGTGGTGTAGGTCAGTCAACCCACGGTCAGGACGACCGCTTGCGTGCACCGGGTTCTGTAGGTGCTTGCGCATACCCGAGCCGTATCTTCCCGGGTACACGTATGGGCGGACATATGGGACAAGACCGCATCACGGTTCAAAACCTTGTTGTTCTCAAAGTTATCCCCGAGTACAACTTGATTATGGTCAAGGGAAGTATTCCGGGTGCTAAAAATTCAATCGTTATTCTTAACAAGTAATTTAGTATGGAACTTAGTATTTTGAATATGGCCGGCAAAGAGACCGGCAAGAAGGTCGTCCTCAACGACGCAATCTTCGGTATTGAGCCTAACGAACATGCTATCTACTTGGACGTTAAGCAATACTTGGCAAACAACCGTCAGGGTACAGCCAAAGCAAAACAACGTAGCGAGAATGCCCACTCTACACGCAAACTCGGTCGTCAGAAGGGTGGCGGAGGTGCACGTCCGGGTGATTTCAAATCGCCGGTTCGCGTAGGCGGTGGTACTATTTTTGGTCCCGTTCCCCGCAGTTATGCTTTCAAACTCAACCGCAAGGTAAAACAATTGGCTCGTAAATCGGCTCTCAGCCTTCGCGCTAAGCAAGAGCAGATTCTTGTGCTGGACGCTCTCACTTTCGAGGCTCCCAAGACCAAAGCAATGGTTGAGGTTCTCAACAATCTCAATGTGGCAGGCAAGAAAGTTACTTTCATCGTGAGTGATGCTAACACCAACGCAATCAAGTCGGCTGCCAACTTGCAACGGGTTAACGTTGTTTCGGCTAACGAACTGAATACTTATACTATTATGAACTCGAATGTAGTGGTTCTTACCGAGGCTTCGGCTGCCGCTATCGAGGCAACTTTTAACGCATAAGGAGGTTACAACTATGGCAATTATTATCAAACCGATCGTCACTGAGAAGATGACCGCCGCTGGCGAAAAGTTGAACCGTTATGGTTTCAGAGTAGAGCGTACTGCCAACAAGGTTGAAATCAAAAAGGCAGTAGAGGAAATGTACAATGTACAGGTAGAGGATGTAAATACACTTATTGTGGCTCCAAAAGTAAAACAACGCTATACCAAGAGCGGTTTGCTTCGCGGTGCACAGCAGGCTTACAAGAAAGCTATCGTTACATTGAAACAAGGTGAAACAATCGATTTTTATAGCAATATCTAAAAATGGCTGTACGTAAATTTAAGCCCACTACACCAGGGCAAAGACACAAAGTTATCGGTGCATTTGAGACAATTACCGCAAGTGCTCCGGAGAAATCTCTTGTGTTTGGCAAACGCAAAACGGGTGGTCGTAACCATACCGGTAAGATGACCATGCGCTACATCGGCGGCGGACATAAGCAGAAATATCGTGTAATTGACTTCAAACGTAACAAAGATGGTGTACCCGCTACAGTTAAAACGATTGAGTATGATCCGAACCGCTCGGCTCGCATCGCTCTCTTGTTCTATGCTGATGGTGAGAAACGTTACATTCTTGCACCTAACGGACTGCAAGTAGGTCAAACGGTTATGTCGGGAGCAGATGCCGCTCCTGAAGTAGGGAATGCCCTTCCTATGGCAAACATCCCTCTCGGAACGCTCATTCACAACATTGAGTTGCGTCCGGGGCAGGGGGCTTGCATGGTTCGCTCGGCTGGCGTGTTTGCACAACTCTCTTCGCGTGAAGATAAGTATGCAATCATCAAGTTGCCTTCGGGTGAATTGCGCAAGGTGCTCGCCGCATGCAAGGCTACCGTTGGTGTAGTCGGCAATAGCGATCACGCATTGGAGAAGAGTGGTAAGGCTGGTCGTAGCCGTTGGCTCGGTCGCCGTCCTCGCAACCGTGGTGTTGTTATGAACCCTGTAGATCACCCGATGGGTGGTGGTGAAGGACGTGCATCTGGTGGACACCCGCGTTCTCGTAAGGGCTTGCTCGCTAAGGGTTACAAGACTCGTCACCCCAAGAACCAGAGCAATCAGTTCATAATCGAAAGAAGAAAGAAATAACCTATTAAAATCGTAACAACATTATGAGTCGTTCATTAAAAAAAGGACCGTTTATCAATGTCAAGTTGGAGGACAAGGTGTTGGCTATGAATGAGTCGGGCAAAAAAGAAGTTGTCAAGACTTGGAGCCGTGCTTCTATGATTTCTCCGGATTTTGTAGGTCATACTATTGCAGTTCACAATGGAAACAAGTTCATTCCTGTTTATGTAACGGAGAATATGGTTGGACACAAGTTGGGAGAATTCGCTCCTACTCGTACCTTCCGTGGTCATGCCGGCAACAACAAGAAGTAATCCATTGAATCATTCAAACAACAAATTAAATTTTAGAATTCAAAATGGGTGCTAGAAAACATAATACAGCCGAGGCAATGAAAGAGGCTCGCAAGAGTCAATACTTTGCCAAGGTAAACAACGTTCCTACATCTCCACGCAAAATGCGCCTTGTTGCTGACATGATTCGTGGCATGGAAGTGAACCGCGCACTGGGTGCTTTGCATTTCTCTACCCGGGAGGCATCGCGCGCTATGGAAAAAGTACTGAAATCGGCTATCGCTAACTGGGAAACAAAAACCGGTAAGAAAGCTGATCAGGAAACATTGTATGTAAGCAATATCATGGTTGACGGCGGAATGATGCTCAAGCGTCTGCTGACCGCTCCTCAAGGTCGTGGCTACCGCGTCCGCAAACGTTCCAATCATGTTACTGTATTCGTAGATACTAAAAATACTAACGCTGAAAAGTAATCAACAAAATGGGACAGAAAATTAATCCTATTGCAAACCGCCTCGGTATTGTTCGTGGTTGGGATTCCAACTGGTTTGGCGGTAAGAATTACGGAGATACTATCGTAGAGGATACTAAAATTCGTAAGTACCTCAACGCCCGTCTTGCTGAGGCTAGTATTTCCCGTATCGTTATCGAAAGAACTCTGAAACTTGTAACTGTAACTGTCTGCACCGCTCGCCCCGGTTTTATCATCGGTAAGGGTGGACAAGAGGTTGACAAATTGAAAGAGGAACTCAAAAAAATCACCAAACAAGATGTTCAAATCAACATCTTCGAGGTAAAACGTCCTGAGTTGGATGCAACTATCGTTGCTACCAAGATTGCACGTCAATTGGAAGGCAAAGTGGCTTACCGTCGTGCCGTTAAGATGGCCATCGCTTCTACTATGCGTATGGGCGCTGAGGGTATCAAGGTGCAAGTCAGCGGTCGTCTGAATGGTGCCGAGATGGCACGTAAAGAGATGTACAAAGAAGGACGTACTCCTCTACACACACTGCGTGCTGACATCGACTACTGCCAGATTGGTGCTATCACCAAAGTGGGGGTTATCGGTGTTAAGGTTTGGATCTGCCGTGGCGAAGTTTACGGCAAAAAGGATCTCGCTCCCAACTTTACCCAGAAACAGGAAGGGCGTGGCATGGATCGCCGCAACGACCGTCGTGATGGGGATCGTAAGGGGGGCTTCCGCAGAAACAAAAAACAATAAGTTTAACCGATTTGTAGATTACAACAGTTATGTTACAACCTAAGAAAACGAAATTCCGCCGCTCGCAAAAAGGCCGTATCAAAGGCATCGCGCAACGCGGCAATGAGTTGGCATTCGGCTCATTCGGTATCAAATCGCTTGGTACCATCTGGTTGACAGGTCGTCAAATCGAAGCAGCCCGTGTTGCTGTAACACGTTACATGCAACGTCAAGGTCAGGTATGGATTCGCGTGTTCCCGGATAAACCTATCACTAAGAAACCTTTGGATGTCCGTATGGGTAAAGGTAAAGGTGCTCCCGAGGGATTCGTAGTTCCATTGGAGCCCGGACGTATCATCTTCGAGGTCGACGGCGTACCTTACGAAGTGGCCAAAGAGGCACTTCGTCTGGCTGCTCAGAAACTTCCTATCACTACTAAGTTTGTCGTAAGACGTGATTACGACCCAACCCAAAATGTTTAATCAGGATTATGAAAACAGCTGAAATTAAAGAATTAACTACCGCTGAGATCCAAGAGCGTCTCGCTGCAGAGAAAGATGCACTCGTGCGCCTCAAACTGAATCACAGCATTTCTCCGCTCGACAATCCGTTGCAGATTAAGGTTGCTCGTAAGACAATCGCACGCCTTGCAACCGAACTCCGTGCAAGAGAATTAACCAAGTAAAAAACGAAAGTGAAATGGAAACAAGAAATTTAAGAAAAGAGCGTGTGGGAGTTGTCGTTTCCAACAAGATGGATAAGACCATTGTCGTAGCCGTTAAGTGGAAAGAGAAACACCCCATCTATGGCAAGTTTGTCAATAAAACTCGCAAGTTCCATGTTCATGACGAGAAGAACGAGTGTGGTATCGGCGATACTGTCCGCATTATGGAGACTCGTCCGCTGAGCAAAACTGTTCGTTGGCGTCTAACTCAAATTATTGAAAGGGCTAAGTAATTATGATACAACAAGAATCAAGACTTACGGTTGCGGACAACTCAGGTGCTAAAGAGGCATTGTGCATCCGCGTACTGGGCGGAACCAAAAAACGTTACGCCACCCTCGGCGACACCATCGTGGTTGCAGTCAAGGGCGTTATCCCCTCTTCCGACATCAAGGACGGTGCGGTTAGCCGCGCTATCGTTGTCCGCGTTAAGAAAGAGGTTCGCCGTGCCGATGGTAGTTACATCCGTTTCGATGACAACGCATGCGTGCTTGTCAACAACGCGGGGGAACTCCGTGGTTCGCGTATCTTCGGTCCCGTTGCTCGTGAACTCCGTCAAACCAATATGAAGATTATTTCTCTGGCACCTGAAGTGCTTTAATCATCTAAATTATTACAGTAATGGCAAAATTACATATTAAGAAAGGTGATACCGTTTATGTTAACGCGGGTGCATCGAAAGGCAAAACCGGTCGCGTGCTGGAGGTGCTTGTAGATAAGCAGCGTGCTATCGTAGAAGGTGTTAATATGGTATCGAAAAGTACCAAACCTAATGCAAAGAACCCACAAGGGGGTATCGTTAAACAAGAGGCTTCTATCCATATCTCCAACCTCAACCCCGTTGAGAACGGCAAACCGGTTCGCGTAGGCCGTGTGGAGAAAGACGGAAAGTTAGTCCGTGTATCTAAAAAAACCGGAAAGGAGATTTAATGATGAATACAGCAAGTCTGAAGCAAGATTATCAGGAGCGTATCGTTCCTATCTTGATGAAAGAGTTCAACTACACTACAGTAATGCAGTGCCCGAAACTCACCAAGATTGTCCTCAATCAAGGTCTCGGCGAGGCTGTTGCCGACAAGAAGATCGTCGATGTCGCTCAAGCAGAAATGACAGCCATCGCTGGTCAGAAAGCCGTTGCCACACTCTCCAAGAAGGATATTGCCAACTTTAAGGTACGTAAAAAAATGCCTATCGGCGTTCGCGTAACCCTGCGTGGTGAGCGTATGTACGAGTTCTTGGAGCGTCTCGTTCGCGTAGCCCTCCCTCGTATTCGCGACTTCAAAGGTATCGAGAACAAGATGGACGGACGTGGTAACTACACCCTTGGTATCCAAGAGCAAATTATCTTCCCGGAAATTAACATTGATAACATTACCAAACTGCTCGGTATGAACATCACGTTCGTTACCACTGCGCAAACCGATGAAGAAGGTTTCGCTCTCCTCCGCGAGTTTGGCTTACCATTCAAAAAGTAATCGCTATGGCAAAAGAATCAATGAAAGCCCGCGAGGTAAAACGCGCCGCTCTCGTCGCTAAATATGCTGCGAAACGCGCCCAACTCCTCAAGGATGGCGACTATGTAGGTCTCCAGTCTCTGCCTAAGAACGCAAGCCCTGTCCGTCTGCACAACCGTTGCAAGATCACGGGTCGTCCGAAAGGTTATATGCGTGCATTCGGTTTGTCGCGTATTCAGTTCCGCGAGATGGCTTCCAAAGGGCTTATCCCCGGAGTGAAGAAGGCAAGTTGGTAATCGTACTGAAACTATACGCCCCGAAGGAGTTTCCATACTCCTTCGGGACTGCCATATAGTCATTTGGCATTTTCCGCTTTTGGACTGCCAATTTGCTCTGCAAATGACTGACACTGTGTCGTTGTTGGATAATAAATGTTAAATACGTTTTGTGCACCATTTAGCATAGGATGTGCATAGGATGTGAGGAGGATAGGCTACTTTTAACTATCTATTCTGTTAATGTTTATTTATTCTACAATACATTGTGGCACGATATTTGTAGATGTGAATAGGTTGCGCCGTCTGCAAAGATGTCAGCGACTAAAATCAACTTATTATTAAATATTGTCCCGGCAGCCGGGATTAATTTAACAACAAAACATTTATGACAGATCCTATCGCAGATTATCTGACTCGTCTCAGAAATGCAATCAAAGCCGGTCATCGCGTAGTTGAGGTGCCTGCTTCGAATCTGAAGAAAGAGATCACTCGTATCTTGTTTGAGAAAGGTTATATCCTCTCTTACAAGTTCGTGGAAGATGGACCTCAGGGCACAATCAAGATTGCTCTGAAGTATGATCCCGTTAACAAAGTTAACGCCATCAAGAGTTTGCAACGTGTATCCACCCCGGGTCTTCGTAAGTATGTGGGCTATCGCGAGATGCCGCGCGTGCTGAACGGATTGGGTATCGCTATCCTTTCTACTTCGAAAGGTGTGATGACCAACAAGGAAGCCCTTGGGCAACAGTTGGGTGGCGAGGTTATTTGTTATGTTTATTAATGTAAGGAGGAGAAGACTATGTCAAGAATTGGTAAATTACCTATCGCAATCCCTGCAGGCGTAACTGTAACCGTTAGCCCCGAAAATGTAGTAACCGTAAAAGGTCCCAAGGGGGAACTTGCTCAGGCTGTTGATCCTTTAATTACGGTTACTGTAGAGGATGGCGTTTGCCACGTTACTCGTCCGAATGACGAAAAAGAAAGCCGCGCTAAACATGGTTTGTATCGCGCGCTGATTCATAATATGGTTGTTGGTGTACACGACGGTTACAAGAAAGTTCTCGAACTTGTCGGTGTCGGTTTCCGTGTGGAAATGCTCCAACCGCAGGTACTGAACCTTACTCTGGGTTATACTCACCCTATCTATCTCGGCTTGCCGAAAGAGATTAAAGTGGAGACTAAGTCGGAGCGTAACCAGAACCCGCTTATTTTCTTGGAGTCGGCTGACAAGCAACTTCTTGGCCAGGTTTGTGCCAAGATACGCTCGTTCCGTCGCCCTGAACCTTACAAAGGCAAGGGTGTTAAGTTCCAAGGTGAAGTTGTACGTCGTAAGGCTGGTAAATCGGCTGGTAAATAATAGAAAGGAATAAGTTATGAATCAGAAAATTGCAAGAAGACTTAAAATTAAAGCATCTATCCGTACCAAGGTATCGGGTACTGCTGAGCGTCCTCGTCTGACCGTATTCCGTAGCAACAGCCAAATTTACGCTCAAGTAATTGATGATACCAAGGGCGTTACACTTGCTAATGCTTCATCTCTCGGAATTAAAGATAAAATGACCAAGAGCGAAAAAGCCGCTCAGGTAGGCAAAATGATTGCAGAGGCTGCTCTGAAAGCCGGCATTCAGGAGGTTGTGTTCGATCGTAACGGCTACCTCTACCATGGTCGAGTTCAATCATTGGCAGATGCTGCTCGTGAAGCAGGTCTCAAATTCTAAACACGCTGACTAACAATGAATCGAGTTAAAACAACACAAGACTTGGAACTCAAGGAGCGCCTTGTCGCAGTTAACCGCGTAACCAAAGTTACGAAAGGTGGACGTACCTTTACATTTGCAGCCATCGTTGTTGTAGGAGATGGAAACGGCATCGTTGGTTATGGTTTGGGTAAAGCGGGTGAGGTTACCGCTGCTATCGCAAAGGCTACCGAGTCTGCTAAAAAGAACCTTATCCAAGTGCCTGTACTTAATGGTACGATTCCTCACGAGCAGTATGCTAAGTTCGGCGGTGCTCGCGTATATATCCAACCTGCTACTCACGGTACCGGTGTGAAGGCCGGTGGCGCTATGCGTGCCGTCCTCGAGTCTGTCGGTGTTACCGACGTGCTCGCTAAGGCAAAAGGCTCTTCCAACCCTCACAACCTCGTCAAGGCTACCGTTGCCGCTCTCGCAGAACTGCGTGATGCACGCACCGTGGCTCAAAACCGTGGCGTAAGCCTCTCTACAGTGTTTAACGGATAATTTTCTCATCACTATGGCTACTATCAAGATTCAACAAGTACGCAGCATTATCCGCTGCCCGAAAGTACAGAAGGCTACTATGGAAGCCCTCGGTCTTCGTAAAATCAACGCCATCGTGGAGCACGAGGCTACTCCTGCTATTCTCGGAATGGTAGAGAAGGTAAAACATTTGGTTAAAGTAATTGATTAATACGTAAAAGCAATGGAATTACATAATTTAACTCCGGCTGCTGGCTCGGTTAAAACCGCAAAACGTATCGGTCGTGGTGCCGGTTCGGGACTCGGCGGAACCTCTACCCGTGGTCATAAGGGTGCAAAATCGCGTTCGGGCTACTCCAAGAAGATTGGTTTCGAGGGTGGTCAGATGCCTATGCAACGTCGTTTGCCTAAGTTCGGTTTCAAGAATATCAACCGCGTTGAGTACAAGGCTGTCAACCTCTCTACTCTTCAGGCTTTGGCTGATGCAAAACATCTTGAGAAAATCGGCTTGATCGAACTGCACGAGGCTGGTTTTATCAACAAGACAACCCTTGTTAAAATTCTTGGCAACGGTACACTTACCGCAAAATTGACCGTCGAGGCGAATGCATTCAGCAAATCTGCTGAAGAGGCTATTACGGCTGCCGGTGGTACCATCGTTAAGATCTAATTTACAGAGAAGCATTCCCGAGCAGGTTTTGTTACCTGTTCGGGAATACTTCTGCAAAAAAACGCAAAGTATGAAATTTATCGAAACATGTAAGAATATCTGGAAGATTGAGGATCTCCGCAACCGATTGCTGACCACGCTTTTGTTCGTGCTTATCTATCGTTTCGGCTCATTCATCGTTCTTCCCGGTATTGACCCGACGGCATTGTCTGCTCTGCACTCGCAGACAGCAGGCGGCTTGATGGCGCTTCTGGATATGTTCTCCGGTGGTGCGTTCTCCAATGCATCTGTCTTTGCGCTCGGTATTATGCCTTACATCTCTGCTTCTATCGTAATTCAACTGCTAACCATTGCAGTGCCTTACTTCCAGAAAATGCAGAAAGAAGGGGAATCCGGACGCCAGAAAATGAACCAAATTACGCGCTATCTGACCGTTGCTATCCTTCTGTTCCAAGGACCGAGTTATTTGGTTAACCTTTCGGTGCAGATGGCACAGGCAGGTCAACCGTTGGTTATCGGTTTCAACTGGTTTACGATTTCTTCCACTATCCTCCTCTGCGCAGGCTCAATGTTTGTAATGTGGTTGGGTGAGCGTATTACCGACCGTGGTATAGGAAATGGTATTTCCTTTATCATCTTGATAGGTATCATTGCGCGTTTCCCGAGTGCACTCATTCAGGAGTTCTCCAGTCGTTTGAACGATGCTGGTGGCGGTTTGATCGTCTTCATTGCGGAGATCGTAATTCTGCTCTTCGTATTTGCTTTTGCAATTATGCTGGTACAAGGTACTCGTAAAATCCCGGTACAATATGCAAAACGTATCCAGGGGAATAAACAATATGGTGGCGTGCGTCAGTACATTCCTCTCAAGGTGAATGCTGCTAACGTAATGCCTATTATCTTTGCTCAGGCAATTATGTTTATTCCTATCGCTATTGTCGGATTCCGTGCTGACGGCAGCAATGCATTTGTAAGAGCATTTATGGACAACAACGGTTTTTGGTACAATCTCGTTTTTGCTATCCTTATCATCGCTTTCACCTATTTCTACACCGCGATTATCATCAATCCCGTTCAGATGGCGGAGAACCTGAAACTGAACAACGGATTTATCCCCGGTGTGAAACCCGGTAAGAAAACGGCGGAGTATATTGATACGATTATGTCCCGTATCACTTTGCCCGGTTCTGTCCTTTTGGCGATTATTGCTATCCTGCCTGCTTTTGCCCGCCTTTGCGGTGTCAGTATGGGCTTTGCGCAGTTCTTCGGTGGTACCTCTTTGCTGATTATGGTCGGTGTTATCCTTGATACCCTCCAGCAGATTGAGAGCCACTTGCTGATGCGCCACTATGATGGCTTCTTTGAGTCGGGTATGCGTATCAAAGGTCGTTCGGGAGCGATGGCTTACTAATCACGGACTTATTTGGTAATCTTTTAAGATGATTTTCCTTAAGACTGACGAAGAAGTAGAACTTATGCGGGAGAGCAACATCTTGCTGGGTAAGACCTATGCCGAAGTGGCAAAGGCTATTCAGCCGGGTGTTTCTACCGCTAAGTTGGATAAGATAGCCTACGAGTTTATTATGGACAATGGCGGTGTCCCCGCTTGCCTTGGTTATGAAGGCTATCCTGCTACTCTTTGTACTTCGGTCAATGAACAGGTTGTACATGGTATCCCTTCCGAGAAACAGATTCTGAAAGATGGCGACATCATTTCTGTGGATTCTGTTATTAATCTGAACGGATATTGCTCGGATAGTGCTTACACTTTTCCTGTCGGAAATGTAGCACCCGAGACGCTGCAACTGATGCGTACTACCAAAGAAGCACTTTATCTCGGTATCGGTCAGGCTGTTACTGGTCGCCGTTTGGGAGACATTGGTGCTACAATTCAGGAGCATTGCGAGCGTGCGGGGTATTCCGTGGTTCGCGAGTTCGTCGGACATGGTATCGGACGCGAGATGCACGAGGAACCGGAGGTGTGCAACTACGGACGCCGTGGCAACGGTATCGTGCTCAAGTCGGGTATGACTTTGGCTATTGAGCCGATGATTTGTCTTGGACGCCGCAATATCATTATCGAAGAAGATGGTTGGACGGCACGTACGGCTGACCGTAAGCCCGCAGCACACTACGAATTATCGGTTTGTGTGCGCAATGGCAAAGCGGACATCCTCTCTACGTTCGACTATATTAAGGAGGTCTTGGGAGACCGTTTTATTTAATCACTGTTAAATCCAACGTTTTAGTATGGCAAAGCAAGATGCTATCGAAGTGGACGGCGTCATTACCGAGGCTCTCTCGAATGCAATGTTCCGCGTTCAACTCGAAAATGGTCCGCTCATCACGGCACATATCTCAGGCAAGATGCGTATGCACTACATCAAGATTCTTGCAGGGGACCGGGTGAAAGTGGAGATGAGTCCTTATGATTTAACCAAAGGACGTATTTCGTTCCGTTATAAATAAAACTACAAAACTCTACAACAATGAAAGTTAGAGCATCTATCAAGAAGCGCAATGCAGACTGCAAAATTGTACGTCGCAAAGGCCACTTGTATGTAATCAACAAGAAAGACCCGAAGATGAAGATGCGTCAAGGATAAGCGCAATCGGAATCCATAGGTCAAAGAACATCAGTTCTCTAAATTAAGAAACAATTAAAAAACAAATTTATCCTTTAGTTTAAAATTATGGCTATAAGAATTGTCGGTGTAGATCTGCCGCAGAACAAATGCGGTGAAGTCGGTTTGACTTACATCTACGGAATAGGTCGTTCAAGCGCAAAGAAGATCCTGGCAGAGGCAGGCGTTGACCCAAGCATCAAGGTGCAGGATTGGACGGATGACCAAGCAGCTAAAATCCGTGAGATCATCGGTGCTAAGTACAAAGTGGAAGGTGATCTTCGTTCGGAAACTCAACTCAACATCAAACGTTTGATGGATATCGGTTGTTACCGTGGAGTTCGTCATCGTCTCGGTTTGCCTGTTCGTGGTCAATCGACGAAGAACAATGCTCGTACGCGCAAAGGTAAAAAGAAAACCGTTGCTAACAAGAAGAAGGCTACGAAGTAATCTTCAGCGGTTAGCAAGTTAAATCAATACATAATATCTATCAAATTATGGCAAAGAAAGCAATTGCAACTAAGAAGCGCGTTGTAAAGATTGACGGTGTCGGTCAACTGCACGTGATGTCTTCTTTCAACAATGTTATCGTTACTATTGCTAATGCAGACGGTCAGGTTATCTCGTGGTCGTCGGCAGGCAAGATGGGCTTCCGTGGTTCCAAAAAGAATACTCCTTATGCAGCGCAGATGGCTGCACAAGATTGCGGTAAAGTCGCTTACGACTTGGGTCTCCGCAAAGTGAAAGCATACGTTAAAGGTCCGGGACAAGGTCGTGAGTCCGCAATCCGTGCTTGCGTTGCAGCAGGTATTGAGGTTACTGAGATTATTGACGTTACTCCTATGCCACACAACGGCTGTCGTCCTCCAAAACGCCGCCGTGTTTAATCATTAAGTATGGTTCTGACAGCACAAACCGCTTAACTCCGCGATAAGTTTTCTCCCGGTCGAGTAATAGAAACGGTCTGATAGCAAAAGTCAGTCGGATAATAGATACAAAAACGTTTTTGGCTGAAAGAACACTAACCCTTTTAACTTATAAAAAATTATGGCAAGATATACAGGTCCAAAATCACGTATTGCACGTCGTTTCGGTGAACCAATCTTCGGTCCGGACAAAGTGTTGGATAAACGCAACTATGCTCCGGGACAACACGGTGTTAACCGTCGTAAAAAGAATTCTGAGTATGGTACTCAGTTAGCAGAGAAGCAGAAAGCAAAGTACACTTATGGTGTTCTTGAGCGTCAGTTCCGTCTGCTGTTTGCACAAGCACAGCGTGCAAAGGGTATTACAGGTGAGATTCTGCTCCAACTCCTTGAGAGCCGTTTGGATAACATCGTTTATCGTCTCGGTATCGCTCCTACCCGTGCAGCCGCACGACAGATGGTTAGCCATCGTCACATCACCGTTGATGGCAAGGTGGTAAACATTCCTTCGTATCAGGTAAAACCCGGTCAGGTAGTGGCTGTTCGCGAAAAGGCTAAGTCTCTTGATGTTATTGCTGCTTCTCTCGAAGGCTTCAACCATAGCAAATATAGTTGGTTGGAGTGGAACGAGACTGACAAGGCAGGTAAATATCTCAACGTTCCGCAACGTGAGGAGATTCCAGAGAACATAAAGGAGCAGTTAATCGTCGAGTTGTACTCTAAACAATAAACTTTAAATTCATGGCAATATTAGATTTCATCAAACCTGACAAGGTGATAATGTTGGATTCGAGTGCGACGAAAGGTACTTTTGAATTTCGTCCTCTCGAACCGGGGTATGGTATTACGATAGGCAATGCTATCCGTCGCGTGCTGCTTGGCTCGCTGGAGGGATATGCTATTTGCGCTGTCAAGATCAGCGGTATTGATCATGAATTTGCTACTATCCCCGGTGTCATCACAGATGTAACTAATCTCATTCTCAACCTCAAACAGGTTCGCTTCATCCGCAAGGAAGGTTCCGAAGCCAATGGTGAAACCGTTAAACTCCACGTCTCGAATACGAAAACGTTCCTAGCGGGTGAGTTGAATTCGGTTCTCCAAAACTTCGAAGTTCTCAATCCCGATCTCCAACTCGCAGAGATGGATGAGGTGGCAGATTTTGAGATAGAACTGACTATCAATAAGGGACGTGGCTACGTACCCGGAGACGAGAACCGTCATGCCGATGATCCTATCGGTGTACTCGCTATTGACTCCATCTACACGCCTATCCGTAATGTTATGATTTCGGTTGACCAATTCCGTGTCGAGCAACGCACCGACTATGAGAAACTGACAATCGAGATTACCACTGATGGCTCTATCACTCCGCAGAAGGCTCTTACAGAGGCTGCTAAAATTCTAATTTATCACTTTATGCTTTTCTCGGACGAGCGTATTGTTCTTGAGGAAGACACAAAGAAGAATAATAGTGCACTTGATGAAGAAATGCTGCGTATGCGCCAGTTGCTCAATCAGAAACTTCAGGATATGGATCTTAGCGTCCGTGCGCTCAACTGCCTGAAAGCAGCGGAGGTGGAGACTTTGGGTGAGTTGGTTAAGTATCATCGTTCCGACCTGCTGAAGTTCCGTAATTTCGGTAAGAAGTCTCTCACCGAATTGGACGAGTTGCTTGAGCGTAATGGTTTGGCATTTGGTATGGATATCTCGCGTTATCGTACTACGGAGTAATTATTCAGGGGAGAGATCCCCGTAGTTCCCAACTATTAAATTTATAAAACTATTATGAGACATAATAAGAAATTCAATCATCTTAGCCGCAAAGCCAATCATCGTGCCGCTTTGATGTCAAATATGGCTTGCTCGCTGATTATGCACAAGCGTATTTCGACTACTTTGGCTAAGGCCAAAGCTCTCCGTATGTACGTTGAGCCTATCCTCACTCGTGCGAAAGAGGATAATATGGCGAACCGCCGTCTTGCGTTCAGCCAACTGAAGCAAAAAGAGGTAGTTACCGAGTTGTTCCAAAACGTAGGCGAGAAGATCGCTAACCGTCCGGGTGGTTACACACGTATTCTCCGCACGGGTTTCCGTTTGGGTGATGCAGCAGAGATGTGTATCATTGAGTTGGTTGACTACAATGACAATATGCTCAAAGAGGCTAAGAAAGCCACCAAGAAGGCTACTCGTCGTGCCGGCAAGAAAGCAGTGAAAGAAGCCGTTGAGGAGGTTGTAGCAGAGGCAACTGAGGCTCCGAAAGCAGAGTAATTTCTCTAAATAAGGAACAAGGAGCAAGGAATAAAGACTCACAAAATCGTCTTTGCTCCTTGCTCCTTGACTTTTTATATCTATCCATTGTTAGCAAGAGAACCATATGGCGAAAAACGCTAATATAATAATAGTCCGGTAAAAACGCTGCTAACAACACAATCCTGCGAAAATGCCACTAATGATGCAATATCCCGCAGGAAATGCTATATTGCATATAATATAAATACAGTAAGGAACGGAACAGCAAGGATTGGATAGAGTAGGGTAAAAATAGAAAATAGAAAAAAGTAATATCCCAAAAATAGCAAATTATGTTACTTGATTTGACACAACATAACGCTGCCAAGATTATGATTGACAACTGCAAGCCCGGTGATACCATCACGGTGAGCGGTATGATTCACAATGTGCGCGTTACCAAGTGGGGCGGGTTTATCATCCTGCGCAAGTCGCGCGGTCTGCTGCAGGCTGTAGTACAAAACGAGACATCTCATTTCTATGACGAGAGCGGCAACGAGATTGCACTCAACGGACTTTGCCGCGAGATGGCTGTAACGATCGAGGGTACGGTGAACGAGGCAAAAATCAAAGACCCCGCTGCGTTCTACAATACGATTGAGATTGCCGTATCGACCGTGCGTGTTCTTTCACGTCCGACGACATCGGAGGTAGTGGATATCAATGCGTTGAAGTTCGGCGATGAGGAGACGATGCTGCGCTTCAAGTTCGACAACCGTCAGGTTACACTCCGTAATCCGCGCGATATGGCGATACTGAAGGTGCAATCGACCATTGCCAAAGCATTTGCGGATTTTCTGACTGAGAACGGCTTTACGCAGATCTATACCCCGAAGATTGTGTCGGAGGGGGCTGAAGGCGGTGCCAACGTCTTTAAGTTGGACTATTTTGGCAAACAGGTCTATCTGGCGCAGTCGCCTCAGTTCTACAAACAGATAGGTGTGGGCGTGTATGAGCGTGTGTTTGAGATAGCACCGGCATACCGTGCCGAGAAACACAACACGTCGCGCCACTTGAACGAGTATATCTCGCTTGATGTGGAGATGGGTTTTATCAAAGGACAGGAGGATGTGATGACCTTGGAGGCTGCATTGCTGCATTATATCATCAACCGTGTGGAAAAAGATTGTGCGCACGAACTGAACCTGCTCGGTGCCACGGCTCCGAAACTGCCGACCAATGTACCGGCATGGAGACTGAGCGAGGTACACGAGATACTCTTTGAGAACCACCTGACGGAGGAAGATCACCGCGGTGAGGACGACTTAGCCCCCGAGGAAGAACGCGCTATCTGCAAGTATGCTTTGGAGAAATACGGTTCGGACTTTGTGTTCGTTACCCATTTCCCAAGTCAGCACCGTGCGTTCTATGCTATGGACGACCCTGAAGACCCATCGCTCACATTGAGTTTCGACCTATTGATGCGCGGTTTGGAGATTACTTCGGGCGGTCAGCGTATGCATAAGGAGCAGGACTATCGCGAGAAGATGCTGCGCCGCGGTATGAACCCCGACAATTTCCGTTTCTATCTCGATACTTTCCGCAACGGTATGCCGCCTCACGGAGGCTTTGCCATCGGTTTGGAACGAATCACTGCATGCTTCCTGGGCATTGCCAATGTAAAGGAATGCTCTATGTTCCCCCGCGACATCAATCGTGTGGCACCCTAAAGAGGAAAAGATATTGGACAGAACGACCATTTGACATAGCGTCAGGTGGTCGTTTTTTTGTGCTACCGATAAACATCCTGTATATATGTAGCAACATTTCCGGCATTAGCGGCGGATAGTAGTGTGTGCTGCACACAAAGCGGTGCTTTGCGCTCTTATCTACAGAATGTGTCTTATGCTATTTGTATTTATGGCTGAACAACCCGATAATCACCCGATAATAAGTAGTTGTTTGTAACTGTTTGATAATGTTGGTGTTATGGGTGTTGTGTTTAAGTATGATAAATGATAGATAAACTTATATGCTATGGAATTGGTGCGGTGGGATTGTGAAATGGTGCGCAAAGGTACGAAAAATTAACACACTAAACAAGACCTTGAAGCAAAATAACTACATTATTAGAGGCTATTCTATATGCTATCGGGGAGTTGTCTTATTGCTTTGGGGATTTATACTACACATTCTATGCACTACCAGTATTTATTCGGGGTCGTCGGGGTCGAAGTCTTCGGTTTGCTGCGGACTATCGGCGGACAAGTCGGCAGTATCGAGAGACGGGGGGAGACCATCGGCGATGGTGGCAGCAGTTTGCTCACGGCGGTAGGCTTCGAGGCGTTGCTTGGCTTCGTCGTCAATGGGTTTGAGGTTGGGTGCGACGGCAAAGCCGTAGCGTGCCATTTTCATATAGACATCACACGCGTCCTTGGGTTTGAGTTTTTTGAAATTATCCCAAAAGACATCATAGTTCTCGATGAGTTTGCGCCGTGTAAGACGACTGAACTCCTCCTGTGAATAGTTTTGTTTGCTCATAGGTTTGTTGTGGTCGGAGGGCGGCTGCGGTTCGGCGGAGGAAGGAGTAGCCGAGGACAGGAACGCCGTGGGGTAATAGTCAATGATACAGTCGCGGCAGAGATAAGCGTCTTCGCGTGTAGGGAAGGCGTTGGTGATACCAATGTCCGCGGCGGTGTCGTCCGAGACCTTGTAGGGTAAGGTTTCGGAGACGGCATCGGCGGGTTTGGTTTTGTCGGAGCGGACGACTCTGCCCGCGTTTGTTATTACCCAGTAGTTCATTTAGTTGAGAGTTTAGAGTTGAGAGTTGAGAGTTTAGTGTTTGGCGGAGAGGTTGCCGAACATACGGTTGATACGTATCTGCTCCATATATTTGAGCCAGCCTTGGCGTTTGGCGAGACGTTCCGCCTGTGTAAGTCCGTCGGAGTTGTTCCAAGAGGAGGGTGTGTAGTAGAGACAGGACTTCATGATGTCGAGATGGGAGACGGATTTGGGCAGCATACGGACGGTGAAGGTTCGCAGGCGACCGTTGATGATACGGCGCACACGGCGGGGGCGTTTCATCTGGTCGATGTCGTCGTTGCATACCCATATCAGTTTGCCCTGTGCGTTCTCGATGACATAGAAGCGTTTGTTGCGTGCTTTCTGCAAGGCGTTGCACATAAAGACAGCGAGCGAGAGACGGAGACTGTCTAACTTGAGTTGGAAGAAAACCCGTGTAAGCAGCCATTTCTCAATGAAGAAGGCTTTGAATTGTTGTTTGGTCATAATAGTTGATAGTTTATAGTTAATAGTTGAAAGAAGTTGAGAGTTGAGAGTTGTTATTAGTTGAGAGTCAGATGGTGCTTTCTCCGAGGACTTGCATTTCGGCTCGTGCGTGCGGAGAGATGGGTTTGTACTGGCGCGGGGTGTTGAGTTCGTCGTAACAAATCCATACTCCGATGGCGCGGGTGATATGTCGGTCGTCGTGCTGTCCGTCGATAGCCCCGATAGTTCGACCGTTGGCTTTGATTTCCATAAAGTCGTGTTCGTCGCAGGCTTCCTGACAGGTCTCGATGTACATATCTTTGGCAAGTGCTTTCTGCTGGTGCTTGCATACCATCGGTTTGGTAGAGCGGTTGGTTTGGAAGCCCCACTTGGGTTCGAACCCCATATTGATTTTATCCATAGGTGTGCGGCAATAGAGATTGTCATAGTGGAGGGCTATTTCGTCGAGTACGAACTCGGAGTTACCGCCTTCGGTCTGCTCGGTATCAAGGGTGTTGGACTCGATAACCAGCAGTCCGTTCTCGTAGGCGGTGGCAATCTGCACGGCTTTCCACGCCAACTGGTAGTGGGGACAATGCCCGCACCACTCTGCGGCGACAACGGGTACTCCTCCGCGTGTCATATCGAAGCGGTCGAAGACGCAGATGACGGAGCGGTCGGAATGGTCGGACGTACCGCCTATATCAACCACGATAACGTAGCGGTCGTTACACTGGTGTTCGGGGTCGTGGTCGGGCATAAACCAGATTTTGAGTGCTCCGTCGGTTTGCGGTCGGAACTCGATGTGCGAGAGGGCTTGCTCTCCGCAGTCGCTGTCAGCAAAGACCTCCCCGACAAAGGCGGGCGGACGGCAGCCGCGGCGGAGACGCTCCACGTCTTCCTGCGGATAGAGACGGTGTCCCGTTGTCTGGAACGCTTCGAGTGCCGAAGACGGACGCTCGGATTTCCACCGCCACATATCCTTGATTTGGCGTACCGCATTGCGATACCACGCTATGCCTTCGAGTGTAGCCCCCTGCGAAAAGAGCCATTGCTCATAGTCGGTCATCGAAGCGATGAAAGCGGGATAGTCGTCGATAGGCAGGCGGTCGTTGTCGGCTTCGTACCACGCCACAAAGAGCGGGCTGAAGGACGATTTTGTATTGGGGTCGTCGGAGGTGGCACGCAGCCACTCGGTATGAAAGAAGTTACCCACGCCGCGGGCGGTGGACTCGTAGAAAATCATCGTGTTGGGAGCATAGGATATACCGCCCATAATAGACTGCACAAGGTCTTCGGGTTTGATACCCTGCGTGGCTTTGTAGAGTCCGACCTCGGAAAAGTGCGCCATAAGAATATCATCGCCGACAAGGTTGTTCGGTTTCTCGGCAGAGCCGATGGTGATACGGCAGCCGATACCTTTGACGATAAGCGTCTTGTTGCCCCGCTCAAAAGGAGTAAGGGCAAAGCGTTCCACCACGTTTTCTTTGCCAAGCAGCCACGTAGGGAGTTGGGCAAGCATTTTGGAGTACATACCCCGGATGATACGTGCCGTATTCTCCACGTGTGCGGCGATGATAGAGTTTACCGCACCAAGGACGAAGAGCTGTTTCCATGCCATATAGAGTTGTATGAGCGTGGAGAAGCCAATCTGACGGGACTTGACGATAATGATACGGACGGGCTTGCCGTACTTGTCGCTGTCGTAAATCATACGCAGCAGTTTGCGTTGTCCTCGGTTGAGGGTAAAGAGAATATCCTTGGGGTTGAGCGGGTTCTTGTCTTTGATATAGAAGAAAGAAGCGGCGCAAAACTCGAAGTCGTGGCGGCAGCGTGCCTTGATGAGTTCGCGGCGGACGATTTCGAGATTAACCTTGGTGTATCTCAGCCGGAGACGATGGAGATAAGTACGGACAGAGAAACCGCAGTCGCGCAGGTCGGAAAAGATTTTCTCGTTGTAGCAGTCGAACGGTACTTGGTAGTCTATCCAGCCGAGTTCGATAGCGGAGAACGGGAGACGGGTACAAGAGGTACAGCCCTCACCGGTAATGGGGTTGTAGGTCTGCGTGCGCTCGCGGTTACGCTCGGTGTTGATATGTAGTATTTCGTCGGTAGTCATAGGTTGAATGGGACTAATGGGTCGAATGGGGGTGCATCAGTCGATAGGCGGCAGGTAGTATGACTGCTATTGCGCCGAAGGCAAAGGCAACGAGGTGGAGGGCGGTGTTGGAGTGTCCGAAAAAGAGTTGTATGATAACGGATAGAGCGACATAGATATAGTTGCGCAGTTGGCGCAAGGTGGGATTGAGCATAAGGAGCATACCGAGCAGCGCAAAGACGATACCCGAAGCCCCGACGGTAGGGGTATTAGCGGCAGCACAGAGCCCTGCAAGGACGGCACAAGCATAGAGGACAAACAGGAAATGCGTATGCGAGCGGTTGAAACGGCAACAATAGATATTCCGCACAGGCGCGTACATCAAGGCAAGCGCAAGGACGTTGATGAGAAGGTGCAACCACGAGACGTGGAAGAACGAATAGGTAAGGCAGCCCCATAGATTGCCGGTACTTAAGGCAAAATGCGAGATGCAGAATTGTGCGACAGCGGTCATAGTTGTTTGCGTGCTTTATTGCGTTTGCGTTTCTCGGCGAGGGCGCGGTAGTAGAAGGCTCGTGCGGCGGAAGGGTTGATATAGAAGGAAGGGGCGGGTTGTTCGAGGATGTCCTGCATAACGGAGTACTTGAAATCGATGCCGCCCTGCCTGTCATAGCGGGCTTGGAAGCGGGTGAAGATGTCGAGGTACATTTGGCGTGTGTAGGGGCAGGCGGTGCGGACAGTGCCTGTTGAGAGCCAGAGGTTGTACTGCTCGAGTGCGTGCTTGGGCGAGACATAGAACTGCGGTGCGGGTGATTGTGCGACGGCACGGCAGAGGTAGGTAAGATTGGGTCGGGAAGCGAAGGCGGTCTTCCACAGTTTATCGACGGCTTGGACGAAATGGGTTTGCCGCAAGCGACGGTTGTAGAGTCTTTCGGAAGGTTTTACAGGGCGGAGGCTTTTTTAAATTTATAATTTTTAATTTGTAATTAGTAATGATTGCGGTGCAAAGATAGGGGATTTTGCACGGGAGGACAAAAACTAATTACGGGAAAGGCAAAGAATGTTACATTTGCAGCAGAAATTATTCACATTTGCAGCAGTGGGTTTATGCAGGAAGGAGTAATTTTGTGGCGGAAAACAAACAACGAACCGACCTTCCCAACCTCCTCCAAAGGAGGGGCTGACAGAGCGGGGCGAGGTACAGGCAATGATTTGTAAATTTGTAAATTAACAACAGTTATGGCAGAAAAATTGGAAAAGAAAGCCGAGGAGCAGGCGAATGACAATGCACCATCGGCAATTAACAATGCAGAAACCGCGGGGGGTGCACTCGCGTCCCCTGAAGGCAAGGACGATATGATTACAGCGAAAGACGGGAACGGTGCGGCGGCGAAAGAGGCGTTGCCGAGAGATTTGTTCTTCGAGCGTATCCGTACGAACATACCGGACGGTAAGTTTGACGATGACGAGCAGGAGTATTTCCGCAAGGCGATGGAGTTGCTGGATACCGCGGAGGCGGGCAATAAGAAATACAAGGGTATGAACGAGAAACTGATGCGCAGGTATCAGGAAGACCCCGAGGAGGTGGCTATACTGATGGACTACATGGAAGGTATGCCGCTGATAGACGCTATTGTAAAGCACAAAGGCGAGGAGGCACTGACGATGAAAGAGGGGGACGAAGGCTGGGAGAGTTATCAGAAAGCCGTAAGCGACCGTAAAGCCGACCGCAAGCATCAGATGGATTTGATGGAGGAGATAAAAGGCAATATGGGTTCGAGTATGAAAGAGTTTGACGCTTGGGCGGAGGAGAACGGTTTTGACGACGCGCAGAAAGCGAAAGTATGGGAATTACTGCAAGGTGATTTGGACAACATCAGCAGGGGCAAGTTCACCAAAGAGATACTGGGTCGCTACAAAGACGCGTTGAACTATCAGAAAGATGTGGAAGGCGCACGCGAGCAAGGTAAAGCGGAAGGCAAGAACGAGGCTATCGAGGCGAAGCGGAAGGAGATGAAAGGCAGCGGACTGCCAGCCGTGGACGCAGGGAACGTACAAGAGCCGGAGGAGAAGAAAGACAACGGTACGGCAGCGTTCCTCGGGCGGGTACGGAGGATGTAAAGACCAAAGCCCCCCCTCTAACTCCCCCTTCGGAGGAGGGGGGGGAGAATGCAGAACGGAACAAAGCAATAACGACAAATAATCAAACATTAAACAATTAGAAGAGATGAGACAGTTTCTGAAAAACTTTAACTTGTTCGGCTTTTTGATGCTGGGCTTGTGTGTGTTGCTCGGAGTGGGCGACATGTCGGGCGCTGTGATGAGTGCGGACGGAACGGCGACCGCACTGGCAAACGGCACTCAAGTGAACACTGCGGAGCGCAGTGCGTTGGAGACCACGGACTACAGGGAGTGGGCACCCAACCTGATTAAAGACCCTGTTGACCAGAAAATCGTACAGATACGTCCGTATGCGACGCTGTTTGATACGATACTGCGCTATGTAGGCACGCAGCAGACCAGTAATCTGGAGTTCAAGTACTGGCAGATTTCGGCACGCGAGCAGAAAGACAAAGTAAAAACTTTCGCTCCGACCGCAAACAGCAACAAGAAACAGTGTATCGGCAAACTTGAGCCGACCAATATCGGTTTTGCGGACAAGACAGACAACATTCTTGTAAAAGGCGTAAAGGGTGCTGACGGTGAGGATTTGGTACTCTATGTATATAACAAGGATGACCAGTACTTGTACGTAAGCGTGGACGAAGACCAAGCAGCAGCCAGCGGCAGCGACTTTGCTATTCCTGCCATTGCGAAAGACACCGAGTTGTATCTGATGGGTCGCAGTGCCGCCGAGTTGGACACCACGTCTCCCGCTATCGAGTTCTTTCCCGAGGAGAAGACGGGTTACTGCCAGATTTTCAAGTGCGAGATTACGATGTCGAACTATGCAAAGATGGCGAACAAGGAGGTGAAATGGGATTTGAACGAGATTGAGGAGGAAGCGTTGTTTGATTTCCGCCGTGCGATGGAGAAGAGTTACCTATTCGGTCGCCAGTCGAAGGTATATGACCCGCTGAAGAAGAAATACATCTACCGTACAGGCGGTATCTTCTCGACGGTACTGAAAGCCAACGGCGAGTATCAGTTGGACAGCACGGCAGCCGACCCGAATGCGGAGATTGTGGATATGATGAAGCATATCTTTGTAGGCAACAGCGGTGCGAAAGAGCGTTTTGCGCTGGCAGGCAGCGACGCAGTAGCGAAAATCTCGAAGATGCAGAAGATTTACAAGAACCAAGACGCGGTGAAGACCGAGGTGATTATGGGTGTAACGTGGAGCAAGATTGTAACGAACTTCGGTACACTGAACATTGCTTCGCACCCTGTGTTTGACGAGACCCCGTACGGCAGTTACATGCTGGTGATTGACCCTCAGTTTGTAAAGAAATGGCAATGCACTCCGTTTGAGCGTCAGGAGGTGGACGGCAAGGAGCACCTGATTGTAAACGGCGATATTGTAGTGTTTACCGAGACGGCAGGCGTAGCGGTTTACAACCCGAAGGTACACAGCGTAGTGAAGGTAGTGTGATAGGAACAACCGGATAAGTATATGGGGCTTATGAGGCTTATAAGTCTTGTGAGCCCCATACTTTTTATAGCAAAGAGCGTATGAGAAAGACGTATAAATCGAAGGCGGCGCAGTTGCGGCTGGTGTTGGAGGTGCGCGGTGAGCGTGTGGGGATAGAGTTCGGCTGGGATATAGTGAGCCAAGGCGGTGCGATGGGTTGCAGTTACAGCACGGACGACGCGGCGGTGCAGGAAGCGATAGAGCGCGACCCGCTATTTGGGGGCAGGATATGGTGCGAGAGACCTCCCCTAACCCCTCCAAAGGAGGGGAACGAAGAACGAAGGACAAAGAACCGCGGACGGGGAGTCCGCATCCCCGGCGGAAGCATTGATGACGCGGGACGCGTCGTCTCCACACCTATCGAGAGTATAGTGGAGGCAAGGAAGGTACTGCGGGAGCAGTACGGGAAGAGCGCAGAGGAGACGAAGACCAAGGTGCAGGTGCTTACGCTGCTGAACGAGTTGGGACTTGATTTCCAATTTTGAATTATGAATTAAGAATTATGAATGGATATGCTTGGTAAAGAGATAGAGAACAGGGTGATAGTGAAATTGGAGGAGTACACGCCCTTTGACACGGCAGACTATCCGCTGTTGGCAGGCGGGGACGTATTGGAGGAGCAGAAGCCGATATACAGTTATGTACACCAACACTTGTCGGAAGCGGCAAACGAGATGCTGCTGACGTTGCCGTTGCACCGGCTGAACTACAAGCAGGCGAGTACGAGCGGTGCGCCAGACAGCAAGGACAACCGTACAGGGAGTATCTCTTTGCCGGGCGATTACCTGCGGCTGCATACGTTGCGTATGAGTGGCTGGGTAAGACCCGTACACAAGGTGGTGCGGGAAAGCGATGCGGAGTATGCGTTGCAATTCAGCGAATGGACGCGCGGGACAAAGCAGAAACCCGTGGTAGCGGAGAGCAACGACCGGTTGTCTTACTACAGTGTGGACGCAGGTGCGACACACAATGTGAGCAGTTTTCTGTATATCCCGCGGTTTGACGAGAAGCAGGAATATGACGACCAAGCGGCGGAAGCGATAGCATTGCATTGCGCACGGAAGGTATGCGAGGTATTCGGAATAACGGAGCAGATAACGATATTGACCAACGAGATTAACTCTGTATTGGAAAACATGCGGCTATGATAAACAAGAACGACAGCAGATACAAGTTTCTGAAGCGGACAGACACGGCGAAAGAAGCGGTAGTGCCTCAACAGGAACAGGAGACGGCGGAGCGTGGGGCAAACCTAATGCGTCTGATGCGCTACCGTGCGATGTGGGACGCTATGGCGGGTTTCCGCAGGCGGCGGCTACGCACAAAACGCTATGAGCGCGGACTGCAATGGGAGGACGAGATAGTGGTAGGCGGGAAGAAGATAACCGAAGCCGAGCATATCCGCGAGCAGGGGAAAGTGCCGCTGAAGAACAATGTGATGCTGCAAACGCAGAACAGCGTAGTGGGCGTATTCCGCAACAACTACACACACCCCGAGGCGATAGCCCGCACGCGGGACAACCAGCACATCGGCGAGATGATGACGGCGATGCTGCAATACGTAGAGCAGATAAACGAGATAAAAGAGGTGGACGCGGCGGACTTCATGGAGGGTTTGCGGAGCGGTTTTGCGGTGCAGTATATCGACTACCAATGGAACAACGAGACGCGGACGAAGGAGATACGGGTGATGAGTTGCGCCCCGACGCACGTGTTTGTGAACGGCGGGGTACACGACACGCGCGGCGGAGACATCACGTGTATCGGTCTGCTGATGGATATGCCGCTGAACGATGTGATACAGCGTTTCTCGCACAGCGCAAAGGACTCGGAGAAGATACGGGAGATATATAGCCACGCCGACCGAGATAACCTGCAAGGTCTGTACAGGACGTTTATGGACAGCAGCAAGAGTTTGGATTTTTTTGTGCCGGAGCGTGGCGATATGTGCCGCGTGATACAGGCGTGGGAGCGCGAGTGCGAGGAGACGTGGCTGGTGCATGACAAATACGAGCAGACGCTGGAGGTCTATCCAAAGAAAGACAAGGCGCAGATAGACGCGATGATAGCGGAGCGGCAGCGGGACATAGAGGAGAACGACCTTGACCCCGAGAAGACGGAGATAACGTGCGAGTTGCACAACGATGTGTACTGGTACGTGCGGTATATGAGCCCGAGAGGCGACGTGCTGTGGGAGGGACGCAGTCCGTTTGCGCACCGCAGCCACCCGTTTGCGGTGTATATGAGCCGCTTGGTGGACGGGGAGATATATAGTTTCGAGGAAGCGATAATCGACCAGCAGCGGTATATCAACCGCCTGATAACGCTGAACGACTTTATCATGAGTGCGAGTGCGAAAGGCGTGCTGGTCTTTCCCGAGAACGCCATACCGAAAGGAATGAACAAAGAAGACATACTGGAGCAGTGGACGAGTTACAGGGGTGTTATCTTTGCGAACCTGAAAGCGGGCGTGCCGATGCCGACGCAGATAAGCACGAATGCGACGAACATCGGGACAAACGAGTTGCTGGCACTACAGTTGCAGTTGGTGCGGGACATTAGCGGCGTGCACGGAGCAATGCTGGGCAAGGAAGCCAAGAGCGGTACGGCGGCAAGCCTGTATGCGCAAGAGGCAAGCAATGCGCAGACGAACCTATTGGACACGATAGAGAGTTTCGCGGCGTTCCGCAAGCGCAGGGACTACAAGATAGCGAAGGTGATACCGCAATGCTACGACTATGTGGACTATATTCCTGTGGCGGGCAAGGACTATTCGGACGCAGCGAAGGAGTGGAATGCCGATTTGGCTTCAAAGTTCGACTATTACATACTGATAGCGGAGACGAACAACAGCGAGTTGTATCAGGCGCAGTTGAACCAACTGCTGATGGCGGCATTGCAGCAGCGTCTGATAGACTTCAAGACGGCGTTGGAGGTTGGACGTTTCCCGTTTGGCGACCAAGTGTTGCGGTTGCTTGAGCGCAAGGAGCAGGAGATGCAACAGCAGCAGGCGCAGGTACAGGCAATGATATTACAGGGGCAGGCGGCAGGTTTACAGATGGCAGACCAAGGTGCGAGCCAAGCGGAGATAGCGCAGGCAGGAGCGGATATGGCTACGCAGGCACTTGCCAGCGAGAACGCTTTGCTGGCGCAGGCAGGGCAAGCCGACCAGCAGGCGATGGCGATGATAGGACAGGCGTTGGGGTAATTATGAATTATGAATTATGAATTATGAATGTTCCACGACCCTGACCATAGCCTGTGGATAACCCGACTGTTCCACGGAACATTGAACGCAAAAAAAACAATAACACGAAATGAAATTATTTACATTTGCAGCAATCGGTTTAAGAAATAACCCGTAATTTTGTAGCGTTATGACAATCAAAGAAGCACAGTATTTTAAGAAGTACATCGACGAGCGGCTGAATGAGTTGCTCGGTGCGATGACACAGCAGCAACTGAACACGTTGCAGGGACAGCGTTTTGCCGCCCGTTTTATGGGTAACATAGAGGGGCAGCAGATGTTGCCGCAGTCGGTGTTCAGACAGTTTTTGAACGAGATAGACTTCGGCGAGGCGAAGCAGTTGCACGACGACCTTGTGGTAGCACAGGGGCAGTTGGAGCAGGCATTGCACGATGCGGAGCAGGTGTCGGATGTAGAGAACCTGCACTATACGGACGTAGGCGGCGAACAGACACCGCTATATATCTACATCGATATGGACGACCCCGAACTGGCAGGTGTGAGTGCAAGCGACGAGACGGCACTATGGCAGGGTATAGACCGCATACTGCAAGCCAAGCGGACGAGCAATATGCAGATAATAGACCTGAATATCCAGCACCGCGGGCTGAATGAATGCAGTTACCTGTATTTCAGCACGAGAGTGGTAAAAAGCAATCGCCGTATAGAGCATGAGTATCTATGGTCGGTGGACGGGTACTACAGCCGTGCGGTATATCAGGACGGTGTAGCAAGCAAATGGGAATGGATAGAACCGTCGTCTTCGGGCAGTGATATAGAGTCGATAGATGTGGAGTATATAAAAGGATTGTCGTTGAAATAGACAAAGGATAATTCATAACTTATAAATAATTAACAATTAACCATTATGGCAGAAGCAAAAAAGTATCTTGACCAAGCGGGCTTAGACGCGTTTTGGTTGAAAGTGAAAGCCAATGCGGCAGCGCAAGCGAGTGCCGCACAAGAGGCAGCAGAGGCGAAAGCAGCCGAAGCGAAAACAGCAGCAGAGGCAGTAGCCGCCGACCTTGCGGGCAACTACTACGACAAGACCGCAGTGGACGGTAAGGTAAAGGCGGTCAGCGACAAAGTGAGTGCGCTGGGAGCAGTGCTGACTTTCAAAGGCGCAGTAGAGAACACCAAGGCATTGCCCGCTACCGGGAACGCCAAAGGTGATGTATGGCACGTAACCGGCAACTCGGCAGAGTATGTATGGGACGGCACGGACTGGGAAGAGTTGGGTACGACCGTAAACCTTGACGGCTATCTGACCGAAGCCGACATCAAGTTGGAGGGCGTTCAGGCAAACGGCAAAGACCTGACCATCACCAACAAGAAAGTGAACATCGCCACAGGTGCGACCAACGGCACTATCGCCGTGAATGGCACGGACGTGGCAGTGAAAGGTTTGGGCAGTGCGGCATACACCGCAAGCACCGCTTACGCTACCGCAGCACAGGGCGGAAAGGCAGACACGGCATTGCAGCCTGCGGACATCGAGGCAATCACAACAGATTACATCAACGGGCTGAAGTAACCCAAAGGGTACAGGCGATTGGGTTCGCCTGTACTCACAAAAGAACAAAGAACAAAGAATTATGGCAAAGAGATTTTTAGACGAGAACGGCCTGGATGCCCTATGGGGGCTTATCAAGGCAGCGGTGAACACACTGCTGGAGAATATGGACGGCAAGGCGGATGTAAAACATACGCACCTCTATGTCGGAATAGAAGACCACGCAAGTATGAGTTTTGATAACGAAAATGTGTATATCAGGGATGCTGAATATACGCCTGTTATCAAAGTACTGAACCCGGAAGGAAATGCTTGTGGTGTGCAAATATCAAGCAATCTCAATGAACATTGGCAGTTGGGGATTGAAAACGGTGGGTCTTATCTTCAATCGCCTAGTGGAAATAACATAGTTGTTGTTCAGGATGATGCACTACGCTTAAAGCATCTTGGAACAGACACTACAGGCGGTACGGATGTTAATTTGCAGTTGGACATGACTAATAATATCATTGAGATAAAACAGCCCGGTAAGAGCGGTTCGGCTTTCAAGGCTAAAACCGATGAGACTTCTGTCAAGTTCAACGACTCTATGGGTTTGTGTCTGAAAGCCGACCAGTCGGAACTGAAATTCAGCGGCAAGGGGCTGACCCTCACAGGCACAGACAGCAAACTGACGGCGACAAACACCATTAGACTGCTTGCTCCTGAGGTGAGCATCGGGCAGGCAGACAACAAAGCCACACTGAACCTGAACGGGTCTGACCTCGGCGGGACGGTGGAGCGGTTGAGTGTGCAGCCGCACGTGGAGTTGCTGTGTATGGATAAACGTCTCTTTCTCGTTGCCGACAAAGGGTATATCAAAGAGACGGATAGTGTAACCTTTTTCCGCTATATAAGAAGCCATAACCTATATAGGGTGATAGACAGTAGCGGCAAGTTAAAAATAAAAAAAATACACAGGCGTGTTATCGGTTGGAAACATCCTAAGGGTAATAGTGAAGTCGGCGAAATAAAACTGATACTCCTTGCTGTGCCAACCAGCGTTACATTCAAATACTTCGATAACAAAGACTTGTTCATGGTGGGACGTAATGTGAATTCAGGTCAAACGATAGGAAAAAAATTTGAGGATATTATTACTATATTCAAAGCGTTGGAAGTAAACAAGGAAATAAGTGCCGACGGTGATAGGACTGACAGAAATTTCTTGCTGTTCAACAAGAAATGCGGTATCCGTATCAAGCGTGGGCAGGAATGGATAACTGATTATCTGCCGTTTATGGCACGGAAAGACAGAACCAATGTGAAGGGCGAATTCTCCTACGGAATAGGCAGGTGGGTATAAAAAAAACGGTCGAGTATAGACTCAACCTTAAACCGAACGAGTATCGACTCATATGATGTGCCGACGATTATCAAATCGAATGCACTGCAAAGGTACGACAAATTTTTGGAATAAACAAATAATGCAAACAGATTTGATAAAAATAATTCGTTTTCTTGCCTTTGCGTTTATCGTACTGCTGCTTGCGTGGGTGCTGCGTGGTTGCAAGACCTGCGAGTGCCTGCCGAGCATAGAGTACCGGGACAGCATAGTAACCCGCTACCACCACGACACGATACAGACCTACGAGAAAGACAGTATCTATATCCACTCCAAGGGCGACACGGTGTGGCGGGAGCGTTGGTCTATCCGCTGGCGGGACAAGATTGTAGAGCGGCACGACACTATCTACCGCGACCAAGAGAAGGAGACGGTGCGGGTGGAACGTGTCGTCCCTACCTACTACAAAGGCGTGTCGCTGGCGTTCTGGGTACTGGTCGCCCTGCTTGCCCTCGCCACGGCAATCCGCATACTGATACGTATCTATCTGAAAAAATAAACCTTATGCAAAAGAGACAACCCTGCTGCGGAGAGTGCAGCCGTTATGGAGCAGACGCTCACCTGTGCTGGTATCGCAATATCCGCCGTACCCCGCACACCCCCGCCTGCCAAGACTACGCAGAGGAATAAAAAAATAGTCGCCATCGCCGGCAGCCCTTGGAGGTTAGTCCCGTTGGCTTTACAGCCCGTGCGGAGTTGATAGCCCGCACTCGGCACAAGACAAAAGCGACCTTTGACGTATTGAAGAATAGTCGCAACTTGTTCCAAAACGGAACAGGTTGGGAGTGGTTATTCGATTTTTTCGAACAACCACAGGTAGAAAGAACTTTACCAAAATGCAGACTCCCCCCTTGCACGATTGAAAAAAATGTCGTATCTTTGCAGCGTCATTAGAGATAATGACCTCTATACTTAGAGTAAAGTGCTGTTCTGTGTATTGGAAGAACACTAAAAAATGGAAACAAAATGGAATACTCGCATAAACTATAAAATATGGTTTGCGAGTATTATTGTATCGAAATATAACTTATCAAAACTATATGTATATGGGAAATTCAAGATTGAT
>ERZ808275.182-NODE-182-length-35300-cov-3.899532_pt1 | contig 35300 bp, 35 predicted proteins | sample MGYA00520894_ERZ808275 | MGnify/ENA primary metagenome ERZ808275 (study PRJEB31516, sample SAMN03275598) | gut metagenome | biome: mammalia-associated habitat; material: feces | host: Papio cynocephalus | place: Kenya | collected 2012-08-03 ... | reverse complement strand
TAATAATTTTCTCATAAGACTCTTCAATACATTTTTGAAGGGTCTTATCATTTTTAGCTTTTTGCGCGATATCCTCAATTACTTTTATTGTCTTATCATCGGAATAACGATATAAAAATAAATTTACTCCTGCTCTAATTGCCCTTTCACAAGGATTGTCAAAATCATCCAGTGCTTGCATTACCATATCATCAGAACAAATTACTCCGTCATAATCCTGTCTTAAATAATCAATTGCATTTTTACTTAACGAAGTTGGCAATACGTCTTTGTTAAAGCAAGTACAATGTAAATGTGCAACCATAACCATATCGACACCTCGCTTTACAAGATGTTTGAATGGTTTAATATGAGTTTTTTCCATTTCTTCTAATGACAAATTAATTGTCGGAAGAGTCAAATGACTATCACAATCCGCATCACCGTGCCCTGGATAGTGTTTTATACAAGGAATAATTCCAGACTGTTCGTAAATACCCAAAACAATTTCTGCCCCTTTTATAACTTCATCTGGATTGTCAGAAAATGCTCTTTCGCCGATTATTGGATTTTTAGGATTTGTATTTGTATCACAGCAAGGTGAAAAGTTTAAATTTATACCATAACTTTTCAACTCGTCTGCAATCATTTGAGTTTGAACCTTCAAAAATTCCTCACCTTTTTCGTAAGCAAATTTTTGACTTAAATATCTTTTCTTACCCCAAATATTTTCGGTTCTTTCAACCCTTCCTCCTTCTTGGTCGATAGAAAGAAAAGGTACAATCTCAGATTGGCATGCCAATTTTGCAGTCAGCCTTTTAAAATCATCTGAAGAGATTATGTCATCTTTAAAGAAAATAACACCCCCAAGTCCTCTTTTTAAAGCACTTTCAAGGTTATTTCCCTGACATCCTAGTATAAACATTTGATACAATTTTTGAATGATTTTCATAGAATATATCATACATTTAATTGAGGTCAAAATGCAAGTTTTTTTGTATGATATATACACAGACGTAGGGGACGGGTAATGAAAAAATTAATTGTATTAACTTTAGTGGCATTCTTAGCGGTTTCAGCATTCGCAATGGACGCTTATGCGGCAAAAAAAGCAAAAAAATTAGCTCCAGAAGTTACAGATGAAATGTCACAAACTATTGATAATTTAACAAAAAAAGTTTATGCACATGCATTGTTATCACCAGAAGATAATCAAAAACTTATTGAAGTAAAAATTAAACTAGACAACCAAATGTTGGTGTTATCTGATCCAAGTTTAGCACCACTATACTATAAGGCTGGCTATTTATATAAGATGAGAGATATGAATCAAGAAGCAGTTGACTGCTTCCAAACAATTCTTGAAAATTTCGCAGATACAGCGCTTGCACCTAAAGCTAGAACTGCTTTGCGCTCAATGGGTATCCAAATTGCAGACCCTGTGAAAGTATCTGAAGATGATGAAGAGGAATAAGTAATAGAGATTAATCATTAGGGATAAAACTATTAGAAGAATTTAGCGGCGCAATTGATAATATCAATCGCGCCGCTCCATATATTATATAAAAAGAAAGGCGCAAGCTTTGCTTGCGCCTTAAATCTATTAAATTCAAAAACTATTTTACTAATTCTTTGAATTTTTTACCTGCTGAAAAAGCTGGAACTGTTTTAGCAGCGATTTTGATTTCTTTACCAGTTTGAGGGTTTCTACCCATTCTAGCTGCACGTTTGCGTGGTTCGAAAGTACCGAAACCAACTAAAGTAACTCTTTTACCTTTAGCAACTGTTTTTTCAACTGTTTCTAATGTTGCAGAAATAACGTCTGCTGCTGCTTTTTGTGAAACTTTTGCTTTTTTAGCAACTTCTTTTACTAATTCTTCTTTGTTCATTTTGAACCCCTTTCCTATACTGTAAACATTTTTTTGCACAACTATGAAACAGTAGCTCCTACTACATTAACTCCTAGGATAACTGTCCTTGCTCCCAATAGTTATGCTTTATCAATAAACTTATTATACACTAACATTCAATTTAGACAAGCATTTCAGCAAAATCTTAACATTTTTTTAATATGGAAGTATGCGCCACAACTAAGCTTCAGGCGGATAAGTCTGTGCCCCAACGGTTTCGACTACTGGTAAAAACTTTGATTTATTCGTGCAAACCTTATATTTTTGTAAAAATATTGTAATATTTGATACGCATTGTACCCTTGTTTAGCAAGATTATTTGCACCATGTTGTGACATGCCTACACCATGCCCGTTCTTTTTAACATTGTCATCATAAGACGGAACAGAACGAATATATGGCAAATCTCTTTCCCAAGTTTTTGATTGACCACCTGCAGATGCTGAATAATACGCAGGAATAATTTTCAAATCATAAATTAGAACTATACCATAAGAATCTGCAACAGCTTTATCTGTACTATCTTTTTCGCCACTTGCACCAGTATATGCCTGATCTTCAGGAGTATCTTTTAAATCATACCCCCATTTTGCACGTTTACCTAAATTTGCTAAAGCGTAACTCCTAGCAGCAATAGCTTGAGCTTTTAAAGCTTCATACTCCCAGCTAGAAGGCATTTCCGAAGGTACAACACCTCTGATATAAGATTCAATATCTAATTTATTTATTAAAACTAATGTTCCATTTATATTTTTTACAATAAATATTCCACGATACCACCTATTTTTTGCACTTACAAAACCACCATTAGAAGGTCTTATTGCAACTTCATCAGTGTCTAAATTATAATATTTTCCTGCAATTTTTATCGTAATTTTTGTTCCGTATGCTTTAAATTCATAATTTCGCATCGGATCTAACGTATAAATTTTATGGTTAGTTCGAGAATTGATTATATTTGCATAAGTTGAAGCTCCCAATCGGACAGATTCGACACCTGTAATCAAACCTATTTTTATAGCATACGCAGGTTGAATAAAAATAAGCACGACAAATATTGTTAAAACTAACCTAATTTTTTTCATGATTTGTAAAACTATCCTTGACAGTATTATAAATCAAAGGCTCAAAAAAGTTAAATACTATACTAAAAAAGATATCGCAAATGCGATATCTTTTTTATGTTATTTAAAATTAAAATTTCTTTTCTGGGTCGTCGTATTGTTTTACACCTAATTTATCACAAACCCAACCACCAATTTTTCTTGCGTATTTTGGTGCGTTTACGGTAACTACTGAGTATGCAAGACCTGCTATTACGGCTGGCAATTGTCCCATACCTTTTGTATTTTTTGAAAAATCACCAATTGATTTAGCAACACCATTCAATGATTTTGTATTTTTAATCATATCAGGGACTACGTGTAACATAAGATGTTTAGATGCAAATTTTGTACTCCAACCTAAAGTTTCTTCAACTGTTTTTCTTATTGGAGAAGAACAAGTTAAAATTTGAACACCTGATTTAACAATGCCAATTTCATCACTCATTTTTGCTACTTGAATGAATTTATCAGCAGAACCAGCAACTTTGTTTGTTGCAACGGTATTTGAATATGTATCTAATGCGCCTCTTGCAGCTTCGCCCCAAGAATTGTCAATCTTAGCAAGTTTTTCAGTAACCTTCATAACGTTGCCTACGGCGTTAACCATAGCAAACTTGTCACCTCTTGTGGCTTTCTTAAGGTTTCTTACTAATGATATTGATTCTGAGATGTAATTTGATGACATTGTTTTTATTTATTCCCTAACCGAAATAATATTTTGTTTTACCGTCGGCTGTTTTGTGATTATCTGGTTCTTGTTGAGATTTAGGTAAACCTAATTTATCGGCTACCCAAGTACCCGCTTTCCGGAAGGCATTTGAACCCATCATTGAACCTACAGTGAATAACACACCATAAACAACGGCAGGAACAACACTCAATCCTTTTTTACCTTTGCAGAAGTTTACCATTCCATCATTCAAGGTTTTTATACCTTTTATGTTTGCAATATCTTTGGCATATTTAATCATTGAACCTTCGACGATAAACATACCCATAATATCTGCGGCTTCTTCTAAAAATGCTCTTGCTGGAGTGTCTGATTTACAAACCCTAATCATTGCACAAGTTGCAGAAATTGGGTCGGTATTTCTTGAAAGTTTAACACCCTTTCTAACCATATTTCCGACTTTTGAGCCTTCTGTCGCCTTGTTAAAAGTATCAACAATTCCTTGACATAACTTTGCTGGAGCTTCACCAGCTTGTCCTGATGCAATTTTTGTAATTACTTTTGATGCGTGACCAACTACAGAGGCGTGTCGTAAAATATTACCACCTTTAGCGGCTTTCGCGTTTTCATATAACGATATTAATGAAGCTACGTAATTTGACATTTTCTACACTATACTATTATTTTTATGTACCTACACATATACTAAAAGTCTGCAAAAGCATGAAAAATGCTAGTTTTTAGCATGTTTGTAACATTTCTGTAACATGTATTTTTGAGGTAAATGCTACTACATTAATAATATCATAAGATTGAGCAAATTTTATAATAGTCACAACTACACTTAACATCTTGTAACTTATTTCTTTTATATTTTGTTCCTGATGATATTTTATCTAATGTCGCTAAAAGTTTATTTGTATACTCTTCCTTTAACTCTTCAGTCAATTGGACTTTTCGTTCAGAATTATTTTTCAAATCTAAATAGACAAAACAAAGTGAATCATAATTTTTTAAAAACTTATCTGCACATAACAAATAAATCATCGTTTGGTAATCATACTCTGGATTTTTAGGAATTTCACCAGTTTTATAATCTAAAATATAATACTTATCTCTGTCTTTAACTAACGCATCAAGTCGCCCACCAATCCAGTTTTTGCCTAGATGTGCACTTAATTGATATTCACTTTTTAACAGTTCGTATTTAAAATATTCAGTAGTTTTTAAATAATTCCAAATCTGTTTTTCTTTTTCTGATAAGGCATTTTCCAATTTTGAAACATCAAATCCTTTTATGTAATAACTTGCAATTGCGTGAATTTTCTTACCTTTTTCAAAAAAATATTTATTTTGTGGCAAGGAAATTTTATCCACATACATAAATTTATACTTTTGTGGACATTCTTCAAAAATTTTAAGCATTGCTGGAGATATAATCATTTTCTACCTCCCTTTAATAACTCTGTAAATATTATACTTGAAGCTTGTTTTACAACTTTACCAAAACTTTTTGTTTCTTTTGATACAGTAAACGTTAATTGGCGTTTTGCTCTTGTGATTGCAACATAAAGAAGTCGCAAGTTTTCTGCAATTTGAACTTTTTTTAAATCAAATTCACTTTTTTTCTTATATTTTGGGTTAAATGCACGGATTTGCTCCATAAAATCTGTATTTTTCTTCAATTCCATTTGCGCAAAATCAAGAGGTAAAGATTTTTCTGTAAATTCTGGTAAAAATACATAATCAAATTCATCACCTTTTGATTTGTGGTATGTCATAATTTGAATTTTACCTTCCAAAAATTCCTTACTTGCTTCGTCTTCTTCTGAAAAGAACTTAAACCCACTCAAATTAGGGCGTTTTGCGAGTGCAGATAATTTATCCAAAACCGTTGCATAATTTCTATTTGAACTTGCAAGTCTTTTAATAAGTGTTGAAATCAAATAAACATTAGATTTTTCAATTTCACTTGTATAATAAAATAGCCCTATTTTGATAGCTAGTTCTTCAATTGGCAAAGATGAGAAGTTCAACCAATATATTGTATCCCAATAGAAACGTGCTAAATCAACACTCATCTCATCAACATTCGCCAATACAAACGGGATTTCGTAAGCTCTAATATCCGCACTCAAACGACTTTTGTAAAAGCCATTTTCGGATAAAATTTCATACGAACTTGCAACCACTTCATTGTCAAATGGACTTAATACCAAATTTAAAACAGCAGAGATTGTTCGATAAACGCTTTTTTGTTCCAAACATTCTGAACGAGAAATACTTTTGAAACCTGCATCATTAATGAATGACAGCCATGAACTTACTTGATAATTACTCCTCAATAGTATACCGATTGTAGCTTTTGGATTACTTGATAGAATATCTTTAATTTGTTTTAAGATATAGTTTTTTTCTGCAAAAGTATTTTCAAAAACAAGTGCTTTAACTGCATTTTCAGATATTGGATTTCGCCCTTCCACAGGATTCATAAAAATTTTGTAAAAAGAATTTTTATGATTTTCACTATTTTCTGCCCATTCTACAAGTTTGTTTGCAAGCATCCAAACATCTTGACAACAACGCTGAGAGCGATTCATTTCAACACTTTCACAACTTTTTATGAAATGTCTAAAACCTTCTACATCTGCATTAGAAAATGTTGTTGTAATAGCTTGGTTTATATCTCCACATCGAATTAAATTTTTATGCTTTGCACTCAAAAGAGCGATTAATCTTTGTTGAATAGCAGAAGAATCTTGTGCTTCGTCCTCTATAATAAATTGACATACGTCTTGATAATATTCTAAAATATCTTTGTTTTCCTCTAATAATCGAACTGATGACAAAAGCATATCGTCATAATCAATCAAATTGTTATCTTTTAAACTTTGTGAATAAAAATTATAAAATTCAATAAACTTTTTCACTTTAGCATCAGACACAGATTTTGGAAGAATCCCACCACCCAACTTCATAATAGAGATTGCTCTATCAAATTCTTCTACCTCGTTTTTCTTTAATTTTAAATAGTTCGCAACTCTTTGAATAATCGTTGCGCGTTGAGAATCATCACAAATTTCAAAATCGGAAGCTAAACCTAAACGTTCAAAATTAGAATTATCTTTCAAAATTCTAAGTGCTAAGCCGTGAATTGTACTAATATTCGGTAATTTTGAGCTTTCTTGATTTACATTTTTAATACGTTCTCTAAAATTACGCGCCGCAGATTCCATGTAAGTTAAAACGAAGATATTTTCTGGATTTACACCATCATTAAGAAGTTTTATAATTAATGCCAACAAAATTGTAGTTTTTCCAGCCCCAGGAACTGCAGAAATTGCCATCTGACCTTGTTTATACTCTAAAACTGGCTTTTGGTCATCACGAGGAATGATTTTAAAAGCTGTATTTGAAGATTTTACTTCCTCATTTCTGAAATATTGCTCAATTCCGCCAAAATTTTCAGCACCTGTACCGTCAAAAAGACTTGAAAAAGTATATATATATTGACTTGCACAAAGGGTTAATTTTCTCAAAATTCTTGCAGTCTTTTGTCTTGAAAGTTCAACATCGTCTTGTACCGTGTAATCTTCTTTTGCCCAATCTGCCTGAAATACCCACGAATTGTACAATGGTCCAATGTCATTTTTAATCCATTCACTTGAAGAAATATCTAACCACAATTGAAATTTTGTTTGAATTTGATTATCAATAATCTTTTGAGGAGTTGCCACAATCAAATCATTTTCAGCAACTTCAAATGTACTGTATGGATTTTCAGCAATTACAGATGTTTCAATTTGTGTAATTATACCTTCGAGTTTATTTTCCATAAAATCGTTTGAAAAAACAGTTTCAAAATCTTGCAGCTCTTTTACAAAAAACGTAAATTTATTTATTACATTTTTATTTATTGAACAGAATTTAAACAAATTGTCAAAAATATATAAAACTTGTTCCGAAATTGTTTTTTTAGAATTTTTCAAATCGTCAACTAAAGTTCTAAATTTAGAATATTTTTCATTATATTCTTCAATTTTAAACTCATAATCTACAAGTTTTTTATTCTTTTCAAACTGTTGTAAAATAACCTGACAGTGCTTTACAGGGATATCTAAAATATTTGATAATATAACCCTTAAATCAAATTCGCTAAGTGAATCTTTTAAATTTGTATTAAGCTTCAAAATAGTCAAAGATGCCAATACATACGGATTCTGAACTAACTTTTCACTACCTGACAAGAAAAGTACATTCACATTTTTTACTTTTTCTTTTAAGCAAAATCTAAGCATATCGTCAATTATTGGTGATATTATAACAATATCAGAAGGCTTGTAACCTTGCCTTAACAGGTCTTCAACCTTTAAAACAGCTAAGTCTATCATAGTTGCACGCTTTGAAGGTGAAATAAAAGAAAAATGTTCTAATCTACTAACTTCATTTTTAATTACATTTTTGTAAAGTTCGTTTGCATCACCAGCTAAAGGAGTTGTTTCCGTAACTTCTGAAATATCCTTTTCAAAAAGGTCTACTAATTTTGCATAAATATTTTTATCTGCACTTAAGTAGCCTGAACGGCTTGAACCGTGCCTGTCACAAGCAATTAAACAGTTAGTTAATTGTGGTTTTAAATATTTAATAAAATCAAAACATATCGGTGTAATTTCATCTGCATCATCAACTAGCAAATATTTAATATTTTTAAAAACCTCAGTATTCTTATATATATAATTAAATAATAAACTTTGCCTTAAATAGTCAAAACTTCTGTAATTTAAGGTTTTCGCCATTAATGTTTTTAGCGCACTTTTTGCATCGTTTGAAAAACCTTCCCTCAAAACTTCGTTTGAACGCCAATCTACATCTTTTTCGCTCAAATTATTTTGAATAATCAACGAATAACGTCTAAAAAGCTGCTGTAGTAACGATTTTTTTGAATTATATCCCTCAAATTTAACATCTTTAATAATATCTTTTAACATAAATTGAGAGATTTCTAACCCTATCATATTTGGAATTACAACGGGCTTTCCACTAGAAAGTTTATTTTCTAAAAATGCCCAATTATCCATCACTGTGTTATATACAAGTCCAAAAAACGAATAAACCTGCATTTTTTCAACACAATCAATATTTAAAAGGTCAAAAGTTCTATTTATAAAGTTCTCTTTTGCGGTTGAATTATTTACCAATACTAAAATGTCGGCTGACGAAATGCCCGAATTTAATAATCTAGCATATTCTTCAACCAACATTTGAGTTTTTTTTGATGAAATTGAACCTTCAATTAGCATTTTCTAGTCTTAATTTCGTCCAAAATCATATCTACAAATTCATCAACAGTTTTTGTACCAATTTGACCTACGCCTCTTTGTCTTACTGCCACTGAATTTGCTTCAATTTCTTTATCACCAACAACTGCAACATAAGGAACTTTCTTATCTTGCAAGTTTTCTCTAATTCTGTAGTTCATACTTTCAGAGCGATCGTCCAAGTAAGCTCTGATACCTTGTTCTCTAAGTTTTTTATAAACTTTTTCAGCAAAGTCTGCGTGTTTTTCGTTTGAAATTGGAACAACAGCAACTTGAGTTGGAGCTAACCAAGTTGGGAATGCACCTGCAAAGTGTTCAATTAAGATACCGTGGAAACGTTCCATTGAACCAAAGATTACACGGTGTAACATTACAGGAGTTTTTAATTGACCGTCTTTGTCTTGATATTTAATATCAAATCTTTCAGGTAAGTTGAAGTCTAATTGGATTGTAGCACATTGCCATGTTCTACCGATTGCATCTTTAACTTTAAAGTCAATTTTTGGACCGTAGAATGCGCCATCACCTTCGTTAATGTCGTACTTCATACCTCGTTTATCCATTGCTTCTTTCAAACCAGCTTCAGCCAAGTTCCAGTTTTCAATATTACCAACATAGCTTTCTGGTCTTGTTGATAATTCAACTTCAAAACTCATCTTGAAGATAGCCATTGTATCAGCAACGAAGTCAATAATATTGTTAATTTCGTCAACTAATTGTTCGGGAGTACAGAAGATGTGAGCATCATCTTGAGTAAAGCCTTGTACACGTGTCAAACCTGACAAAGCTCCTGATTTTTCACGTCTGTAAACTGTACCTAATTCAGCCATTCTCAATGGTAATGAACGGTAAGAGTGTCTTTGTGATTGGTAAATCAAGATATGGAACGGACAGTTCATTGGTTTTACAATGTATTGGTCGTCATCCTCATTTTCTTTTTGAATAAAGAACATATTTTCTTTGTAGTGGTCAATGTGTCCTGAAAGTTCCCACAATTTAGATTTTGCAAGTTGTGGAGTTTGAACAATTACATAACCACGTTTTCTATGTTCTGTTCTCCAGTAATTTTCAATTTCTTCTCTTACTGTATATAAATTTGGGTGCCATAAAACTAAGCCAGCACCGATTTCTTCTCTAACAGAGAACAAATCAAGTTTTGCACCTAATTTTCTGTGGTCACGTTTTTCTGCTTCTTCAAGCATGTGCAAGTAATCAGCTAAATCTTCTTTTGTCCAAAATGCTGTAGCGTAGATACGTTGCAACATTTTATTCTTTTCATTTCCTCTCCAGTAAGCACCCGCAACTTTTAATAATTTGATAGCGTTACCTTTGATATAGCTTGTATTTGGAACGTGAGGACCCGCACAAAGGTCATTAAATAACACGTTACCGTCTTTATCTTTTGTTAAATATAATGTTGGGTGATCATTTCTGTGTTCTTCCAACAATTCAGCTTTATAAATTTCACCTTGAGCCTTAAATTCTGCAATTTTGGCATCAACGTCTTCTACATCGTATTTTTCAAAAGTAAGATTTTGTTTCAAGATTTCTTTCATCTTATCTTCAATTTTCGTCAAATCTTCTTCCGTAAAAGTATGTTCATCTAAGTCAAAATCGTAATAAAAACCTGTGTCTGTTGCAGGACCGATTGCTAATTTTGCATGTGGGAATAAAGATTGAACGGCTTGAGCCATGATGTGTGAAGCCGAGTGTCTTAAGACATGCAAAGTTTCATTGTTCTTTTCCATGAATAATTCCTTTCAATATTCTATATATATAATATATATCACTTAAAAAGTTTAATTACAAATACATGAAGTTTTTTAGCATGCTTTTTTAACAAATTTTGGCATGTATTTTACAATTTTTTATATTTTTTTGAGTCAAAATTTCGTCAAATTAGTCACATAGATATACTATTTTTCTAAAGATACACACATTAAAAAGCGCTTATAATGCTACTCCTTAGAGTGCAGTTTACAATTATTTACATCAAATGTATGAGATTATGTTGCTTTTTTGAATTTCATCATTAAATAAACCGACGAGAGAGATAACACACATAGTGAGGACAAAATCATGGGCATGGCAGCATCTCAGGCAAGATTTTTAAATCTTACCGCTAGAAAAACAAATATCGAATATGAAGGTCAACAAATTAACCAACAAAGAACAGCCTTATCAAATGAGTCTGCAAATTTGTATAACCAAATGTTGACACTATCTGTTCCAGTTCCACCAAACACTAACGACTACACAAAAGTCGAATATACGTTTATGGTTCCGAACAGCGAAAGTGAAGCGACAGTTTCGCAAATCACAAAAGTTCAAGGCACAGATAATCAGTATACCGTAACTTATTCTTATACGGAACAAGAACAAGGTTTCAATATTTGTCCGACAACTAATCAATCAGCCGTTAATTCAACAAAAGTAAGCTTTACAGACGAACGTGATCCAGATAACCCAAAAACTTATCAAACATATCAAGTCACAACTGCAACTGGTAAAGTTTTACAATTATACAAATATGGTGAAGTTACAAGCGCAGATGCTCAACACAAAGATGCATACAATGATATTTGTGAAGGCACTGGCGAAATGTATATTGCAAATGTAGGTACTGAAGAAAAACCTATCTATCAATACTACAAAGGTACAGACTTAGACAAAGCAGTAAGCACAACAGGTAACGGTAAAGCAAGTTACTATTCTGCTGGCACGGTAACAGTACCTAAAACAGAATCTTATTCACCTTGTACAATCACAAGGGACAAGAACAACCGAGTTTCAAGTTTCACTTACACTCCAACTGACGGAGATGCACAAGAGTTTGCAGTAACGACAAAAACAATTACTGATGATGCAGCATATAACGATGCGATGAATGAATATACATACCAAAATTATTTGTATGAACAACAAATGAATCAAATCAATGCTAAGACATCAGTAGTTCAAGCTCAAGACCGAGAATTAGAATTACGCTTGAAACAGCTTGATACTGAACACAACGCTGTTCAAACCGAAATGGAATCTGTAAAATCTGTATGTAAGAAAAATACAGAAGATTCGTTCAAGACATTCGCATAGTTTGATTTTGCATAGGGTGCCGTGTGAGCGAAAGCGAACCCAGCCCGAAATAATGAGGACTATGTTTGCGACAACGTAGTGAAGCAATAATCAAAAAGTTAACGTATGAGAAATTTCAAAAACAATTCATAAAAAACAGGAGAAATTTATTGATAAATTAAAAAATATCATTAAATAAAAGAAGAAAAAGTTTACCGAAAGGACTATATTATGGGCATGGCAGCATCTCAGGCGAGATTTTTAAATCTTACCGCTAGAAAAACAAATATTGAATATCAAGGACAACAAATCAACCAACAAAGAACTGTGTTGTCTAATGAATCTGCTAATTTGTATAATCAAATGTTGGTTCTTTCAGTGCCAACTCCACCAAACACAAATGATTATACAAAGGTAGAATATACTTTCACTGTTCCTGGTACTGGTGAAGAAGCAACAATTTCACAAGTTACAAAGGTTAAAGGAACTGATAACCAATACACCGTTGCATACTCTTATGTAACAACTGAAGATGCGTTCAATGTTTGCCCAACAACAAATCAATCAGTTGTTTCTAGCAACAAGGTAAACTTTACTGATGATAGATATTCGACTAATAAAACATATCAAACATATCAAATTACAACTGCCTCTGGTAAAACAATCAACTTGTATAAATACGAAAATGATTCCACTAACAAAATTCACGAAGATGCATACAAGAGTACTGATATTTGTAATGGTAGTGGCGAAATGTATATTGCAAATGTAGGTACTGAAGAAAAACCTATCTATCAATATTACAAAGGTACTGACCTTGAAAAAGCAAGGACTGCAACCGCAGCATCTGATAAAAAATGTAACTACTACACAGCAGGTACAAGAGAAGTTCCAAAGAGTGAATACTACACTCCTTGTATAGTTACAAGAGATAAACAAAATCGTATTACAGGCTTTACTTACACTCCAACAACAGGAAGTAACCAAGAATTTGCTGTTACAACGAAAACCGTAACTGACGATGATGCGTACAATGATGCAATGAATGAATATACATATCAAAACTACTTGTACGAACAAGAAATGAACAATATCAACGCTAGAACTTCTATCATTCAAGCTCAAGATAAAGAATTAGAATTGAAGTTGAAACAGCTTGATACTGAACACAATGCTGTTCAAACTGAAATGGAATCTGTACAATCAGTAGTTAAGAAAAACTCTGAAGATTCGTTCAAGACATTTGCATAGCCCGAGCAGAGGCACGAGCGTAGCGAGAGGTGAACGTAGCCAAAGAAAACGTTGAGCTTTTCGTTGCAAATGCGAACGGTGCCGTTTTATGCAAGGGCGTAAAGGCAAGGTTAAAGCCCCCGCAACAAGTGCGGTATGGCAAAAGTTTAAAATTTTCATAATCACTCTTATTTTAATTTAATGGTGCTGTTCAGAAGACAGTACCTTTTTATTGTTAAAATATTTGCATAATAAACTCCTTTATTTTAAAATTAAGAAAAAAACTTATTGGAGAAAAAATTATGGCAGTAGAAAGACAAAGACAACACGAACAAGATCCAAACATCAGAAAAACTAATTTTGATGCAGTAGAAGAAAACCTTACAGATGAACAAGCAAAACTTGAATCTTCAAGATGCTTAAACTGTAAAAATCCAAGATGTGTTTCAGGTTGTCCTGTAAATATTAACATTCCAGCCTTCATTCACGAAGTAAAAGAAGGCAATGTAGACAAAGCTGGTGAAGTAATCAGACAATCAAGTATGTTACCTTCAGTTTGCGGACGTGTTTGTCCACAAGAAAGACAATGCGAAGGCAAATGTGTTTTAGGCATTAAAGGTGATGCTGTTGCAATTGGCGCATTAGAAAGATATGTAGGCGATAAAACTAAAGCTGCAGAAACAGAAATTAAACCATCAGGTAAAAAAGTTGCTATCGTTGGTTCAGGTTGCGCAGGCATTACAGCAGCAGCAGACTTGAGAAAAGCAGGTCATGAAGTAACAGTTTTTGAAGCATTACACGAACTTGGCGGTGTATTAAGATATGGTATTCCACCTTTCAGACTACCTCGTGTAGTTTTAGATAGAGAATTAGATGCACTTAGAGCTATGGGTGTAAAATTCAATAAAAACGTTATTGTTGGTAAATCTATCACATTAAAACAACTTGAAGATGATGGTTATGATGCAATCTTTATTTGTTCTGGAGCTGGTCTTCCAAAAATGATGGGTATCCCTGGAGAAAACTTGAATGGCGTATATTCAGCAAACGAATTTTTAACACGTGTAAACTTAATGCACGCAAATGATGATAAATATCCAACACCATTAAGAGTAGGTAAAAAAGTTGCCGTAATTGGTGGTGGTAACGTAGCAATGGATGCAGCAAGAACATCTTTAAGAGCTGGTTTTGAAGAAGTACATATTGTTTACAGACGTACAGAAGCTGAACTTCCAGCAAGAAAAGAAGAAATCAGACACGCAAAAGAAGAAGGTGTAATCTTTGATTTGTTACACGCTCCAGTTGAAATCTTAGGTGAAGAAGGCTACGTAAAAGGTATGAAGTTTGAAATTATGGAACTTGGCGAACCTGATGAAAGCGGAAGAAGAAAACCTATCGGAACAGGCAAATACACAGTTATGGACGTTGATAGCGTAATCGTTGCATTAGGTACAGGACCAAACCCTATTATCCAAAAATCAGCAGTAGCTGACGATATGGCATTTGATACAGACAAAAAAGGTTATATCGTAATTAACGGTGAAACAGGTGAAACATCTATTCCTAAAATCTATGCAGGTGGCGACGTTGCACCAACTGGACCTTCAACAGCAATTAACGCTATGGGTGCTGGCAAAAGAGCAGCTAAGGCTATTAATGAACTTCTTAAATAGAATTTTTATTAGTTTAATAATCTTCAACATGATGTGTCTACCAGCATTTGCAGTGCTTGATATAGACGCATCTGTTGATTATGAAATAAGAAGAAAATACAACCCAAACAAAATTGAAAACGATTTGTTACCTAATTTGCCTGATAAATTAAAAAACGACAAACCTCTACAGTCAACTGAGGACTTTACAAAACCTTATAATAAACAAACTCAAACAAGCACAAAAACTACTCAACCGACAAAACAACAGGTTATAACTCAGCAACAAACATATAAGAGTTATGGTCAGACACTTGCTCTTAAAAGAGGTACTTCATTCACTATCAGAAACATCTCTGCAATTACTGACAAATTAACAACGGGAACAAAAGTTTATTTCAAACTTCCAAAGCCAATTAAAACAAAATATTTTACTTTGCCTGAAAACACAAGATTTGTTGGTGTAATTTCAGATTCTCATACCCCACAATTAACGGGCAATGGTGGATTGGTTGTGATTCAAATTGAAAAAGTTATCATCAATGGCAAGACCCAAGAAGTTAGCGGTAAGGTTACAAAAGCTAATTACAAACGAATTTATTTTAACAACATTAAAGGTAAACGTAAATATTGGAGTAATTTGGCAAAATCAATTACTCCAGGGAAAAAATTTAATGACAAGATGTGGAAAACAACTAAAAAACTTGCAGGAGAAGGTATAACCTTCATTTTCAGTCCTTTCACACTTGCATCTGGTCTTGTTGTATTTGGAGCTAATATTATGGCATCACCAGTTATTGCTATATTTTCAAAAGGTGGTTCAATTTCAATTCCAGCAGATACAGCCTTTAGAATAAAATTAACGGAAGACGTAACAATATATAATTAATAGGAGAAGAAATGTTATTTGAATTATTAGCATCAGCAATGATTAATCCTGATGTAAACAAAATGAACTTAATTGCAGTTGCAAATACAAAACCTAGTATTGCAACCGTAAAAACAGCAACTGCGGTAAAATGGCCTTATACTCAATCATATTTAACACCTATAAAAAATAAAACACCTTATGCTAGTTTTTACGAAGTAACAGAACATTACTCACAAGATATGTCAACTGTAGTTAAAGACTTCAAAACTAGAAAGAATGAAGTAAAACAATTTTTAAAATGGGTTGATTTGCCCACAGAACAAATGACTGTTCGTGGAAATAAATCACATTTAGACGAAATTTACGAACAAGCTAATGAACTAAAAGCGCGAAAAGGTGATATTGAAAGACCTCTTGTTGTATTAGGAATTGGCGGTTCAAAACATACGGCTGAATTTTTATTAAATATGAATGGATTAGGCAATAAAGGTAAAGTTTATTTCTATTCAGATATTGACCCTATCAGCTTCTCAAACTTTTTAAAAGAAGTTAACCATCCTGTACAAGATTTGAATTTCTTGGTTGTATCAAAATCTGGCACAACTTTTGAAACAAAAGATGCCTTTACAAGATTTGAAAATATGTTAGTTGAATACTACAAAAAACAAGGTTTGAATGACGTTCAAGCAAAAACAAAAGCTCAAAGTCATTTTGCAATTTGTACAGACAAAACTGCAACAAAAGCTAATTTAAGAGGCAAAATCGGACATAAAAACGGCAAAGATAACTCTTACATCAAAGAATTATATATACACGATGGCGTTGGTGGACGTTTCAGTATGTTTGACGATGCCGGTTTATTTGTAAACGCTTACGCTGGATTTCCAAAAGCAAAAGCTGTTAGAATGTTAAAAAGTGCAGAAAAAATGTCTGGTTTCTGCTTAAACGAAAATGCAAGTGATAATCCCGCAGGTTTGGCTGCAATATTCAATGTTTATTCAAGAGATTTTGGCTACAAGTTGACTCAACAACAATATTTTGGTCACTTATTTGAAACAGGCGGAGAAAACTGGATTAAACAATTATACTTAGAATCGTTAAAAGATTTCGATTTTGTATCATCAAAAGCTCCAGATAGCATGCACTATGCATCAGAAGGATTTTTCTATCCACAAAACAGAGATAAGTACCACATGGTCATGACAATTATGTCACCTGATATTTCTGAAAATTACAGAAAATATGTTTCTGCAGTACTTGTTTCATACCTTGAAACAGCTCCAGTTGGCTTAGAAATTCTTGAAGTCGAAAACGGAGCTATCAGACCTGAAGCTATCGGCGAGTACGTGCAATCAAAACATTTTGAAACTGTTTATACAGGTATGCTAAGACGACAAGTTGCAATTACAAATACGGAAAAATTACCAGAAGTATTCCAACCACACGTTGAAGTTTACAAAAATAAATTCAAACCTAATAGCAAGTTTGAATTAGCTCCTGGTAAATAATCAAAATTTCAAAATAAAAATATTCGTGCTATTCTAAATATATGGATAGCACGATTTTTTTTAATCCCGTATTAGTTTCAATCATTTTACTTTGCGTTCTTTGCTTATGCAAAATTAACGTATTGTTGTCGATTATGATTTCTGCAATTGTTGCGGGCTTAATGGCTCACATGGGAATTTCAGACATAATGAACACATTTATATCTGGAATGGGTACAAATTCAGAAACAGCTTTGAGTTATATTCTTTTGGGAGCATTTGCTGCAGCAATGACTCATACAGGATTGGCAACTGTTTTAGCTAAAAAAATCACGCAGTTAATAAAAAATAATGCATTTATTTTATATTTAATTTTAACTGTAATTGCAATCCTATCTCAAAATTTAATCCCTGTACACATAGCATTTATACCGATTTTAATACCACCTTTATTGCATGTAATGAATATTCTAAAAATAGATAGACGTGCCATTGCTTGTTGTTTAGCATTTGGTCTAAAAGCTCCATATATAGTTATTCCTGCTGGTTTCGGTTTAATTTTTCAAGGTTTACTTGCAGACAATATGGTTCAAAATGGAATGAATGTTTCTGTAAACGAAGTTTGGAAGTCAACTTGGATTTTGGGATTAGGTATGTTTGTAGGGCTTTTAGTTGCAATATTTATTTCATACCGAAAACCTCGCGAATATAAAGACATTACAGTTAAAGACATTGATAATACGGATACGAAACTTACAAAAGAACATTACATCACATTGCTAGCAGCGATTGCAACTCTTGGCGTTCAGCTATGGACAAAATCGTTACCACTAGGTGCTCTCGTTGGCTTGGGTATTATTTTTGGGACTGGCACAATCAAGCACAAAAAGATGGATAATCTTATTGACGAAGGCATCGGCTTAATGGGATATATTGCATTCGTAATGCTTGTAGCTGCAGGTTTTGCCCTTGTTTTAAAACAAACAGGAGGAATTGAATCTTTAGTAAATTCAACAATGACAATAATGCCTTCAAACAAGCTTGCTGCTTCATTTTTAATGCTAATTACAGGTTTATTTATCACAATTGGTATTGGAACTTCATTTGGTACAATTCCAATTTTAGCTGTTATTTTTATTCCTATATGCGCACAATTGGGATTTAATATACAAGAAACTATTGTAGTATTTGCAGCAGCAGCAGCTCTAGGTGATGCGGGTTCACCTGCTTCAGACACAACTTTAGGCCCAACAGCCGGACTGAATGCAGACGGACAACATAATCATATTTGGGACACTTGCATACCAACCTTTTTACATTACAATATCACAATCATAATTTTTGCATTAATTGGTGTAATTATTTTCTAAATTTTCCCAATTTTTAATATCCTATATGCAACAGGCAAATGTATGGAACATTTTTTTAAATCCTCTGCTATGATAGAAATATCAACAAAAGAGGAGAATTTATGGACGAAAACAAAAATTATCATTTTACAGAAAGAGAAACTGAAATATTAAAAGAAGTGGTGTCTGGTAAAAATAACACACAAATCGCGAATGAAATGTGTTTGAGTATACACACAATCAAATTTTATGTAAGCTCTATACTTGCAAAATTATCCGTTACAACACGATTAGAAGCTGCTGTCAAAGTGGTTAAAGAACATTTAATTGATGAATAAAATAGCCTAACAGACTAATTGCCCTTTTACATAAAAGAGGATTAAATATAATTAAATCTTTTTCATACTTCCAGCTATTCTTATATAGAGCTTTTGCGTACAAAGGCTCTTTCTTTTTGTTTTTTTATAACACAGAAGGGCGGATTTGCAAAATGCAAATCCGCCCTTCTAAATCTTTCAAAGTTATTTTTCAGGCATTAAAACTGAAATAACAGCATTGTTAATATTCAAATAACGTTTTGCAGCATTTTGCACATCTTCAACAGTTAGGCTTTCTAAAATATCTAAATAATCTGAAACTAAAGCTAGATCGTTGCAAACTGTCATATAATGACCGATTGTATCACCAATTTCAGAAACTGTTTCTGCTTTGTATGCAAATTCTGATTTTGTTTTCTTAACAGCTTTTTTAAACTCAGCTTCTGTAATTGTAGATTTAACTTTTTCAATTTCTTCTTTAATCATTTCGACAGCTTTTTCCTTCTTTTCAGGGCGGAAATTTGCCTCTACGAAGAAATTGTTACCATCTCTAAATTGATAATAATCAGTTTCTACCATATTAAATACTGGCTCATCAGCTTTTTCAATCAAATTTTGATATAACCTTGAACTTGACCCATCACCTAATATGATATTTACTAAATCCATTAAAATTGTGTCTTTAACGTCTTTAGCAGGACAAGTTAAGTAACCAGCCATTAAGAAGCCCGTATTTACATTTGCAGTTTCTTCATTGTAAATTGTATGGTCGGTTGGAGAATCAATTTCATAGACTGGATTTTGATAATTAGCACGACCTTTCCAATCAAACTCTTTACAAACTTTTTCTAAAACTTCTTCATGGTTAAAATCACCTACAACAATTGTTGTTACATTGTTTGGAGTGTAATGAGTTTTGTAGTATTCCATAATTTCAGTCTGTGGAACTTGTGAAATAATTTCGGGAGTTCCAATTACATCACGTTTGTAAGGATGTTTTTTGTACATGCAATGATTTGTTTTATTGTAAACCTTAGTCCAAGGTTGATCCTTGCGCATACGGATTTCTTCAATAACTACGTGTCTTTCACGTTTATCTTTAACCGATTTGTCATCATTTATATCAAATTCATGTCCAATTTCGTCTTCTGGCAAAATTGGATCTAACATCATATCTGCGTGAAGCTCAATTGTTTCATAAAAATCTTTATTACCCTCACCTTTTGGTAAAGTTACATAATAGAAAGTGTAATCCTTCCAAGTTGCTGCGTTTACGATAGCACCTTTAGCCTCTAAGGTTCTATCAAAATAGCCAGCTTTGTGTTTATGAGTACCTTTAAACATCAAGTGTTCAAGGAAGTGAGAAATACCGTTATTGTGGTCATTTTCATTTATAGAACCTGTTTTTACCCAAGAACTAACGTTAACCATATCGCCTTCTTTGTGTGCTAATACGATTTTATGACCATTTTCTCTTTCATAAACCTCTACATCACGTGTCAAATACGGATATTTAACTAAAGTCTTTTTAATATTTTCCATTTATTCTTCCTTTTTTCTTTAATTATACATTAAAAATAAACGCTTAAAATTTTGGCTATGCAAATCAGTATAGATGCATATATCATAAGATTTCTAGCTTGATACATTCTAAATCTAAAACTTGCAATACTTTCGTCTTTTTGCTTAATTTTTTCAAATCCTTCAAATGGGAAATGCCACAATTTTTTCTTTGGAATATAAGCCTTATTTTCGTTAAACAATAACAACGAAACCATTAATTCTACTACAAAAGGTACGGTAAAAAATACGATTAAAAAGATTGGTGCAAAATGTTTTGATACAACTGCATAAATCAATAAACCATAAGCACAACCGTAAATTATGCCAAGCCCAGAAACCGCTTTATCTTTGTCTTTGAAACGACTGCATAAAGTTTTTTTGTGGGAAACCTTATCGCCATCAAAGTCCAATAACGAATTTGTGTATAAAAGCCCTATTGTAAACATTACAACGATTGTCCCCACTAAAAAGACTTCCATACTGTATGTTTGAGTCATAACCCAATAAACGCCACCAAACAAAATTGGCCCAAATGCTGAGCCAACGGCAATTTCACCAATTCCAGCACTTGACCATTTTGCATAAGTTAATACAAAAATTGAGCCTAAAAGAGCAAAAATAGCAACAGGATAGCCTGTTTTCCACAATAAAAACGCCCCAATTATGCACGCAAATACACAATATAGAATTACAACTTTTAAAACATCGTCCAAAGTTGCCTCTCCATTTGTGATATAAGCACATTTAGATTTTGTTTGATGCTCCAATGTACCTAATTTTATTAACTTTTGGTAGTCCAGATAATCGTCAAATAAATTTGTAGCCAATTGACAACAACAAATTCCAATTAAAGCTAGAACTCCGTAAAGTATGTTACCATTGTTTGTTAAACCAAACGTAAAGACTACTAACCACGAAAAAATTGACATTGGAAGGGTAAAAATTCTTGAATTTTCTAGCCAAAAACCTATTTTCTTAAACATCTAACATACCCTCGATAGCTTTAACTTCTTCATACAAAGCGCCACCTTCAAGCAGTTCTTCTGCAGATAAGCCAAACAACGTAACTAAGTCAATTACGTCTTCATTATGTTTAAAGCGTCTTACAACCTCTTTAATAGCACTTTCACGAGTCATTAAAGGTATTTGTTGATGCTTACCTAGAGTAATACTACGTTTTTTAGCCTTTCCCAATCTACTTACCTCCTAAAGCTAAAAGCGCAGCGCCAATCATACCAGCATAATTGCCTGTTGTAGCTTTAAGAATTTTTGTTGGTTGAGTGATAATTTCAGCATTTGTTGCCTTTTCAAGATAATCTACATCAATAAATTGAGCCATAGAGCCTGAAAATACAATACAATCAGGGTCAAATATGTTAGCTAAACCAATACAACCCTCTAAAATATCGTTTTGCCATTTATCAAAAACGGCTTTCATCTTTGCAACTCCTGCATTTACACCATCAATAACATCGTAAGTAGTTACATTAGGGTCGTTTAGCATTTCTTCTGCGGTCTTTTTCAAGCCTGTTCCTGATGTATAAGCTTCAAAACAGTCGTGACTACCGCAAGTGCAAGGTCTGTGTTTGTCAGTACGCATTTTAAAATGCATTTCACCTGCCGCACCAGACTTACCCTTGTATAGCTTGTCATTTAGGATAATTCCACCCCCTACACCTGTTCCAAGAGTTAGCATGATTGAATTAGGCATCCCCTTTGATGCACCATTAATGTGTTCAGCCCAAGCGGCACAATTAGCATCATTTTCTACATATACAGGTTTTGTAGAAGACAAAGATTGAAAATCAAAATTGCTATAACCTTCTACCATGTTACCTGTTGAACCTAGAATACCAGTGTGGTCATTATTACAAGCCCCTGCAGTTGAAAATGCAATCGCATCAATTTCAGCATCATATTTTTCTATTACAGACAAAAATATTTCTTTAATTTTGTCTAAATCTCTTGGTGTAGAGTGCTTTTCGACCTCAGTAACAAAATTACCTTTATCATCAATTACAGCCGAATAAATTTTTGTACCACCAACGTCAAATGCAAGTGCCTTCATTATTTTCCCTTTCTTTGTACGAAACGTTTTGTAATCAATTGAGGACGGGTAATTGCAGAACCAATAACAACGCAGTGTGCACCGATTTCAAAAGCTCTGTCTATTTGTTCAGGTTCCCAAATTCTACCCTCTAAAACTACTGGTATTTTAACGTTTTTAACCAATTCTTCTAGCAATTCAAAGTCAGGACCGTCGTCTTTTAACGGTGAGAATTGAGTATAGCCAGCTAATGTAGTTGAAACCATATCAACACCTAGTTTTTCACAGTTAATACCTTCTTCGACGGTTGAAATATCTGCCATTGAGATACGTTTGTTTATGCTAATTAGTTTGATAATTTCATCTAAAGTACAGTTTTCGTGTTTTCTGCTTGTTCCATCAAAGGCAATAACATCAGCACCAGCCTTAATTAAGAACCCTACGTGTTTTAATGAAGGTGTGATATATACAATTTCCTTCCAATTTGCAGGTATCTCATCGGGTTTAGTCAAGCCAATTACAGGTACATTTGTTATCTTTTTAGCATTCATAACATCTCTTGCGCCTGCAACTCTTAAACCGCCAGCACCGCCATTTAGAACTGATTTCATCATTGCAATCATACATTCTTCGCGGTATAGAGGCTCATTTGGCATTGCCTGACAAGAAACTATAACTTTATTTTTTAATGTTTCAATAACGCCCATAATACCCTCTATCTGTAGTTTTGGAACTGTAATGGATAGTCGTATTTATCTTCATTCTTGCGTAACATAGCAATTACTTCTTGCAAATCATCTCTGCTCTTGCCTGAAACTCTAACTTGATCACCTTGAATTGAAGCCTGTACCTTGATTTTAGAGTCTTTAATATCGCCAACAATTTTCTTAGCTAGTTCTTGAGTCAAGCCTTTTCTTAAAAGGTAAACTTGGCGAACTGCGCCACCCAAGGCATCTTCCATCTTTTGAGGGTCTAAAATCTTAATGCTTAAGCCTCTTTTAACCAATTTTGATTGTAAAATATCATATATATTTCTTAACTTCATATCGTCTTCAGTAGTGATTGTGATTGACTTTTCGCCGTCTAGAACTACATCTGATTTTGAGTTCTTTAAGTCGAAACGAGAAGTGATATCACGCTTTACTTGGTCAACTGCGTTCACCAATTCTTGTTTGTCAAACTCTGAAACGATGTCGAAACTTGAATCTTTTGCCATTTTTAACTCCTTTTTCTTTAATTGTAACATGAATATTATATTCTCCAAATTTTTAGTCAAAGTGTTGAATTATAATATTAACTTGCTTTATAGCCTAAATTCATTGGCAATAGCTACGTTATTACTGTCAGAAACCGTTTTAAACCTTGCAAAGAACTTGTTAGTTTAAGTTTTAGGTATGCATGTCCGTAAAAATACGTACGTATTTTTACGGACGTTTTTTTACGGACAAAAATAAATGGTTAGTATTTTTAAGGAAAAAATTATTAGAAGATGCCGCAACAACCTCTCACAAAACAATTCACAGGATTGTTTTGCTCAGCAGAGTGGTATAACGTAAAATTTATTTTTTTATTTTTATTTGAAATTTATAAATTCAAATTTACACAAAGTAAAAATTACAAATCATTATTATCGTCGTTTAGAAAACAAGCAACGCGGTGTTGTTCATAAAAAGTTTTCAACTCTGGTTCTTCTTCTTTGCATTTCTCCATACAATATTGGCAACGAGTATGGAATTTGCAACCTGCAGGCAAATCTGTTGGTGAAGGCAAATCGCCTTTTAAAATAATATTACTTTCTTTTTTATCAAAGCTTGGTACAGCACTCAATAGTGCTCTTGTATAAGGGTGTTGAGGAAATTTGAACACTTGGTCAGTTGTTCCGATTTCGACAATTTTGCCCAAATACATAATAGCAACTCTATCCGCAATTTGTCGAATCACATTCATATCGTGCGAAATAAAGATTACAGTCAAGTCCAATTCTTTTTTCAAGTGTAAAAGCAAGTTAATAATTTGCGCCTGAATACTTACATCTAGTGCACTTACTGGTTCATCCGCAATAATAAACTCTGGTTTCATCATCAAGGCTCTTGCAATCGCAATTCTTTGTCTTTGACCGCCTGAAAACTCGTGTGGATAAAGTTTTAACGCATTTTCGTCAAGTCCGACAGACTCTGCCACTTGCAAAATCAGACTTTTAATTTCAGCTTTAGAAAACTCATAAAGAGGTCTGAAATCCTCTGAATATGTACATAATTCGCTATTTACTTCTAACGGTTCTTTTAAAATATCAAAGACCTTTTTCTTTGGATTCAAACTAGAATAAGGATTTTGAAAAATCATCTGCAAAGCCTGGCGATAAACTTTCAGTTTTTTGCCTTTCAATTTTAGAATATCAACCCCATGGAACAGAATTTCACCCGAAGCAACAGGAATCAAGCGACAAATAGCACTTGCAAGAGTTGATTTGCCACAACCTGACTCACCAGCAATTGCAATAATTTCACCTTTTTCTACCGACAGATTAAGGTCATTGACAGCGTTTACAACTTTTTCTTTATTGAAAACAGTGCCCTTTGTCTTATATTGGACATTCAAATTCTTAATTTCTAAAACGGGTTTTGCCATATTGGTATTATAGATTAGATTATTGTTTTAGGCAATAAGGCATTAAGACTATAAGACGATAAGTCATTTATTATCAAAATGACTTTTAATTATAGTTCGACTTAGCAACTTAACTCTTATTGACTTATAGTCTACATTAGCTATACTTCTCTTCGACCTTCTAGGGCTTTTGCAAGTGTAATTTCATCTGCAAATTCCAAGTCTGTTCCTACTGGCAAGCCAAACGCGATTCTTGAAACTGTTATCCCAAAAGGTTTCACAAGTTTTGTCAAATATAAACTTGTAGCTTCACCCTCAACGGAAGGGCTTAGCGCTAAGATTAATTCTTTTACATTCTCATCTGTTAAACGGCTCAAAAGTTCTTTTATTCTAATATCTTCCGCACCAATACCGTCAATTGGAGAGATTAAACCTTGTAAAACGTGATACAAACCTTTGTATTCGTTAGTTTTTTCAATAGCAATAAGGTCTTTTGTTTCTGCAACCACACAAATTGTACTTCTATCACGTGTTGTAGATGAGCAAATTTCGCAAGGGCTTGTTGAAGATAGGTTATAACAAATTTCACACGCTACAGTGCTTTGTTTTGCCTCAACAACAGCTCTTGCAAATTTTTCCACCTCAGATACAGGCATTTTCAATAAGTGAAATGCCATTCTTTGAGCAGATTTCGGACCTACTGACGGAAACTTTTGAAATTGCTCGATTAAAGTCGCTATTGATTTTGGATAAATCATTAATTACCCTCTTAGCAAAGTCCTGGAATACTAATACCGCCTGTAACAGCCTTCATTTTTGTTTCCATTTCTTTTGAAGCTGTTTCAGTAGCTTGTTTAATTGCAGTTGTGATAACATCTTCTAACATTTCGATTGTATCATCATCAACTGAATCAGGATTTTCTGGGTTAATTGTTTGTTTAGAAATTTTTATAGATTTGAATTTACCTTGACCGTCACAAGTAACTGTAACACCGCCTGCTTCGCCTGTAAATTCAGATTGAGCTAATTGTTCTTGTGTTTCTTGTAATTTCTTTTGAATAGTTTGTGCCTTTTGCATCATTTGCATCATTTGACCCATGTTCATTGGCAAATCTCCTTTTTTAACGATTATTCTCCCCGAGTTGTCAACTCGCAAAAAATATTATACAATAAAAGTATGGAAATGAAAACTTATTTGAACGAAAGTTTTAAAAGTAAAGGGCTACTACGCTGGACGTTTATGCCTTTAAACGTTTTTATTGCCCCTATGAAATTCTACACAAAACAAGGACAAGATTATTTATATAAACAAATGGTAATCAAGGCTTGCGAGGAATGGGAAAGAGCAAGTATGGGACGTGTTCGCTTTGTACTTGTGGATAATTTATTAAGTTCAAATATCAATGTTGAATGGCGACGCATTGACCGTAAGGCTCTTGGTCACTGCAAATTCAGCTTTGACCCGACTAACAGACTTTATGGGGCAGAAGTTTCAATCGGACTTTCAGACGGTGTAATGTGTCAACGATATATGGCAGAAGAAGAAGTATATCATACAATTTTGCACGAAATAGGTCACGCTTTAGGCTTGGGACACAGTCCTTATGACACTGATATTATGTACACACCTCACAAATACGGTGTTGTATCACTTTCACCTCGTGACAAAACTTCTATTCAATGGCTTTATAAGCTAGAACAAGGTACAACGGTTGCAAATCTTTCATCTAAATATCAAATAGGTTCAAACAATCCCGACGAAATCATTACAAAAGTTATTATGCAGAACAATCCTAGCGAGTTTGAACAAGTTAAAAATTCATTGACGAGCGCTCCAAAAAAAGATTTGTTAACTGAACAAACCAATATTGCTGATTTGAAAAAATACAATTTAGCAATACAAAACATTCAGCTCTCTGACAATGTTAAACGCTATTTGGGCAAGCCTGTCGAAAAAAAGATTGACTAATTTAAGTTTGATGTATAATATTATAAGAAGTTGGTACAAAAACAACAAAATTTATGACACGAAAAAGGATAGTTTATGAGTATACAAGAATGGTTTGATAAGCGAAAAGAAGCGCAAATTGAACGACGCTCATCAGAAGCTAAAGTAGAAAATATAACGTTCCCAGGTTTGTGGACTAAGTGTGTCCACTGTGGAGCGCAATTAACAAATAAAGATTTAGAAGAAAACTTAAACGTATGCCCTCAATGTGATTATCACTTCAGATTAGGCGCTAGAGATAGAATCAAGCAACTATTTGATGAAGGTAGTTTCGTTGAAATGTATGCTGATATTCGACCAACAGACCCGCTAGACTTTGTTGATACAGAATCTTACAAGGACAGAATTAAAGAAGCTGTGGAAAAAACAGACCTTAATGATGCAGTTGTAACAGGTATCGGTAAAATTGAAGGTCACGAAGTTGCAACGGCCGTAATGGATTTCAACTTTATGGGCGGTTCAATGGGTAGCGTTGTTGGTGAAAAAGTTACTAGAATGATGGAAGAAGCTGTGGAAAGAAAACTTCCAATGCTTGCAATCACATCTTCTGGTGGTGCAAGAATGCAAGAAAGCGCCTTGAGCTTAATGCAAATGGCTAAAACTTCTTGTGCTTGTGCAAAAATGGATGCTGAAAAAGTTTTATATATTTGTTTATTAACAGAACCTACATACGGTGGCGTAACTGCTAGTTTCGGTACTTTAGGCGACATTATTATCGCTGAACAAGGTGCTAGAATCGGTTTTGCAGGTAAGAGGGTTATTGAACAAACAATCCACCAAAAATTACCATCAGGCTTCCAAACTGCTGAATATCTTTTGAAATTCGGTCAAGTTGACATTATTTCAAAGAGAAAAGATTTGAGAGAAAATTTATCTAAAATCTTTGATATGCACGGATATACAGTTCCAGTGGAAGAATAAATGAGGATTTAATTATGGCATTTGAATTTGAAAAGCCAATTTTAGATATACAACAAAAAATTGACGAACTAAAAAAAATAAGCTCGGAGTCAGGAATGAACTTAGATAACGAAATCGAAAAATTTGAACAACAAGCGAAGGATTACCAAAAAGAGATTTACGAAAATCTTAAACCTTCTGAAAAGTTGCAAATTGCAAGACACGCTAATAGACCGAACTTTTTGGACTACATGCAACTAATGTGTGATGATTTCATTGAATTTCACGGCGACAGAGCTGGTACTGATGATAGAGCTATCATCGGTGGTATCGGTAAAATTGGAAACTTTAATGCAGTTTTCGTAGGAACTCAAAAAGGTTCTACAACAAAAGAAAACTTAGAATATAACTTTGGTATGCCTCAACCAGAAGGTTACAGAAAGGCAATGCGTTTATTCAATCACGCAAACAAATTTAATTTACCAATCGTTACTCTAATCGACACCCCAGGGGCTTATCCGGGAATTACGGCAGAACAAAACGGTCAAGGTATCGCAATTGCTCAAAACCTTAGAGATATGGCAAAACTTGATGTTCCAGTTATTGCAGTTATTACTGGTGAAGGTTGTTCAGGTGGAGCTTTAGGTTTAGCAGTTGCAAACGATGTTAAAATGCTTGAATACGCCTATTATACAGTAATTTCACCAGAAGGTTGTGCTTCGATTCTGTTCCGCGATGCAACAAAAGCCGCTGATGCAGCTAACGCATTAAAAATTACAGCAAGCGATTTGTTAGAACTTGGAATTATTGATGAATGCGTAAAAGAACCTATGGGTGGCGCTCACAACAACAAGGAAGAAATGGCTAAAACTTTGAAAAAAGATATTCTTTCTTCGCTTAAAAAATTGACTAAGATGTCACCAGAAAAATTACGCAAACAAAGATACGAAAAATACCGCAAAATGGGTTGTTTCTTACATGACTAATAATTATTATGAATTACAAATAAAAATTAATCCTGAAATGTCAGAAGTTATTTCTGACATTTTGTTTGACGTTTTCGACTGCGAAGGCGTTGTTATGGTGGAAGAAACCTACAAAGATCTTGAAATGGTTGCAACAACAGAAGGAACACTAAAAGCCTTCATAAGAGGTGAAAAACCTGACGTTGAAAATATTTTGAAAGAACAAAAAGAACTTTTAAAATCTCGCGGACTTTCAGACGAAGAACTTGGATCTTGGGAATACACGTTTGAAGAAAAAGAAAATCAAGATTGGTCTAAAAAATGGAAGGAAAAATGGGACGTAACTCACGTTACAGATAAAATTACAATCGTTCCGACTTGGCTTGACTACACTCCAAAAAGCAAAGAGGAAATTATTATAAACCTTGACCCTGGATGTGCTTTTGGGACAGGAACTCACCAAACAACTCAGCTTTGCATGGTCGCTTTAGAAAAATATTTCAAAAAAGGTCAAACTATGGCTGACATCGGCATGGGTTCAGGTATTTTATCAATCCTTGCAAAGAAATTAGGTGCAAGTGAAGTTTATGGTTGCGACATCGACGATACAGTTATCGAAGTTGCAAAAGAAAACGCAAAATTGAACCACGAAGAATGTACTTTTGAACTTGGTTCTGCCGATAAAATTAACAAAAAATTTGATTTTGTATGTGCAAACATCTTACATAACGTGCTTTTTGAGATTATGGGTGATTTAAAAAATTTAATGAAAGATGGTTCAAAAATGTCATTAAGTGGTATTTTATTAGAGAAAGCACCTATTGTCTTGGAAGCTATTGAGCGTGAAAATTTAAAAATTATTGATGAAATACATCAAGCCCAATGGGTTTCTTTTGTTGTAACTAAATAAAGGAGCGCATCATGCAACATCTAGAATTATTTACCGTCGTAGTTATCGCAATTTTACTTGTTCCTTTCGTAATCTGGAGAGTTAAAGCGGGCAAAAAATACGAGGTTTATTTGCCAATAAAAGATGTTGCTGATGAAGATAAAACGCCCATTTTCACTAAATATTGGATTTCTAACAGCTTTTACAAGGATTACATCGACAAAACTAGAATGACTATGCATGGTAGCAAAGAAAAATTTGATTTCTCAAATTGGGGCATAGCCTTGAAACTAGACGTTTACCCAGACAAATTTGTTCTTTCAAGTTTGGGCGGTGTTTTTGTGAAGAAAAGAGCCGTTGAATTAAACAAAATAGCAAAAATTTTCAAAAATAAACAAGTCGTAGCCTTCAAAGGTTCTAACTTCAACTTTATCGCTAATAACTTCTCAGACAAACAAATCGAAGAACTTATTAAATTGAAACATTAAAATTTCTGTTTGTGCTAAACTTTTGTTATCAGAAAAGAGGTTCAAAATGTTTGGCAAAAAGAAAACTGCAATAATTATCCCTGCAAGATACGGCTCTAGCAGATTAGAAGGTAAACCACTTTTAGTAGCTGGCGGAAAACCTATTATCCAATGGGTTTACGAAAAAGCTAAACAGGCAAAAGGTGTTGATGCAGTTATCGTTGCAACTGACGACGAAAGAATTTTCAATGCAGTAAAAGCCTTTGGCGGTGACGTTGAAATGACATCAGTTAATCATAAATGCGGAAGCGACAGAATTAAAGAGGTTGCTGACCGACACAAAGATTTTGAATATATAATTAATCTTCAAGGCGATGAACCGATGATTAAAGTTGATTACATTGAAGCCGTAATTGACGGGGTTAAAAACCACAAGGCAGACATTTCGACTCTAATCTGCCCAATTAAAGACAAAGAAGACGTTGAAAAACCTCAATTGGTTAAATGCGTAATCGATAACGACGGCTTTGCATTGTACTTCTCTCGTTCAAAAATTCCGTTTGAAAGAAATGAAAATCCAGCGCCATTCTACGGTCATATCGGCATTTACGGCTACACAAGAGAAGCCTTAGTAAAAATGACAACTTCGCCTCAAACACCGCTAGAAATTGCTGAAAGCCTAGAACAGTTAAGAGCATTACAAATGGGAATGAAGATTAAAACAGCAATTGTAAACGAAAAACCAGTAGGTATTGACACAAAAGAAGATTTTGAAGAATTTGAACGCCTTATCGGTCAAAAACAATCGTAATCAAAGTTTTCAAAAAAAATTAAAAAATATGTTTGCAATTATTTTTTGTTTATATTAAGATGTATTTAGAAAAATAAATTTATATTAATAATAATTTTATTTATGTTAAGATTTTATTAGTAGCTTAGGAAATGTAAGGAAAAAAACATGACAGATAACGCTGAAATGCAAAACGAAACAGAAGACCGTCAACGAATCTTAGTAGCTGACGATGAAGCTAGTATCAGAAGAATCCTAGAAACTCGTTTAAAAATGGTTGGTTACGACGTAGTCGTTGCAGAAGACGGTGAAGAAGCAATCAACGTATTTAATAAAACAAACCCTGACTTAGTAGTTTTAGACGTAATGATGCCTAAAGTAGATGGTTACGGGGTAACAAGAGAAATCAGAAGAACATCAGATGTACCTATCATTATTTTAACAGCGTTAGGTGATGTTTCAGAAAGAATTACAGGCTTAGAATTAGGTGCAGACGATTATGTAATCAAACCATTCTCACCAAAAGAATTAGAAGCTCGTGTAAAAGCAGTTTTAAGAAGAACAAACAGCCGTGAAGCAGTTGTTCCAACAGGAAAAGTTACTAAAAACGTTATCACAACAGGTAACATTAAGATTGATACAGCAAGAAGACAAGTGTTCAGAAAGAACGAACGTATCAGACTTACAGGAATGGAATTTAGCTTGTTAGAATTGTTAGTAAACAATTCAGGTCAAGCATATTCAAGAAACGAAATCTTGCAACACGTATGGGCATACCCACCAGATCACAGAATTGATACTCGTGTAGTAGATGTACATATTTCAAGATTACGTTCAAAACTAGAAGCAGATCCTGCAAATCCAGAATTAATCTTAACAGCACGTGGCATAGGCTACATGTTCCAAAGAATCAACTAATTGGATAGACAGGACAATAAAATAATTATTGGTGGCGGGTGTCGTCAAGTGGTTAAGACCTCGGATTGTGGTTCCGATATGCATGGGTTCGAATCCCATCACCCGCCCCATTAAAATTTTAAGACCTCGAAAGAGGTCTTTTTTACTGTTATAATAAGGTATTTGAGGGTTCGAGCAAGATAAGAAAAAAGAAATTTTATTGAAAAATTTTAAAATATGTGATAAAAAGAAAAAAGCAGAGTAATAGAATCTCTTTTCAAAAGGTAGCTAACCGACAAAAATACTGAAGACCTCGGGTTAGTTTCCCGACTAGAAAGGGTGTAATTTAACGAGTAAACTGATTATGTACGGTTAGATTGATTAATTTGTGAAAGTTGGCTGGACGAGCGAGTTTTAGAGGTCGGAAAAATCATTTTATCCGTTCACCAAAGTACTCCAAAAGTCCCATTTTGTACTCATGCCTCGGCAACATTTTTCATGGTTTCAAACATAGACTATGGCTGTGTTTTAAAGTTTATTTACCTTTGAACGGATAAAGTGATTACGTTCGGCAATGAGACATTTGAAAATTGAGTCCGAAAGAATGCTGTAAAACAACACATACTTTGATATTTATGACATAGGTAAAATTTCCGACCAAGTAAGAGTTTTTAGTGTGTCATGATGTTTGATTTTTTACATAAAAATTTTTACGGAACTTTTATTGTATTTTGGTACAATTATTTTTGCTTAAAATATTATATAATTCTTTTATATAAATAATCTTAGCAAAAATTATTTTCTAACAAGTGGTTTGATAATTTAGACAAATTCTTTATATAATTATACTTTCTTACGGAACCGCTTAACGGAACCAAACATTAGTTATCTAATTTATCTTTTTTATATTGTTTTATAATTTTATAAACATAGCCTTCTGTAATATTACATTCCAAAGCTAGTTTCATTCGAGATTTTTTAGTACCGTCATAGTTATCAAGAATGTATTGGTGTTTATATTTACTTGTGGCTGATTTTGGAATTAATATTGGTACTCCAGCATGTTTTAACATTAGTTTTTTAGTTGCTTCAAACCCAATTAATTTAATAAGGTCCAGCAACTCACAATCCTCAATTGAGTCTTCTGTTAAATATTTCATCCAACCAGGTTCTTTTTCATTCATAAATTAATATTATCACAAACTAGAATTTTACACTAGAAATTTCTACTAGAATAATTATTGAATTAAATAATGAATTGTTCAATATACTGAAGTTCTAGAAATTACACTCTATCTGATTTTAAATATTTTTAATACGAAAATAAAGGATTAAAAATGAATAGAGATTGGATTAGAACAGTAGAATTGGCTGATATATTAGGACTTTCTGAAAGATATATTAGAAAAGCTATTTATCAAGGAAAGTTACCAAGTTTTAAAGAGGGGCGCTATCATAGAATTCCTATTTCGGCTTTACGAGAAGATTGGCAACTTGAAGCTTTAAAAATCTTAGAAAAAGAAAAATATATAGATAGAAAATCAAAACTTACAACAGTTTATACAGAAGAAAATAAAAAGAAAGCCTTGACTAAATTTAATTTAGTAACTAGCTGGCAACAATTTTTCAAATATTACAAGGGGACAAAAATTCAATCTGTAAAGGATTTTATGAAAATTTATAAAAACTCTCCTGAATACGGTGATGTATATTATAAAATTGATAAAATAAGCCCTTGTACTATGTTACGTTGGGAAAAGAAACTGAAAGATAATAATTATGATTGGAGAGCTTTATTAAATAAATATGTTTCTCATAACAAGAAAACCTCTGGTTTATCAAAATAAGAACAAGATACTTTTATAAACTTCTTACTTCATCCAAATAAAACAAGTGTTGGTAAAGCCATAAAATTAACCCAACATCTATTAAAAGAAAAAGGTATAACAGAATTTTCTTGTGAAATGACATATAGAAGATTTACTAAAAAATATATCGCAGAACATTATGATTTATGGGTAAAGAGAAGGTTCAAAAGCCCTTAGAGAAAAAGTTGTTCCATATATTAAAAGAGATCCGTCAAATTTAGAAGTTGGTGACGTTCTTGTTGGTGACAGTCATAGACTTGCTTTTCAGGTTATAAATCCATTTGATGGCAAGCCTTGTAGACCAACATTAGTTGGATATCAAGATTGGAAATCCGGTGGGTTAGTTGGATTTGAAATAATGTTAGAAGAAAATACTCAATGTATTGCTTCAGCATTAAGAAATTCAATTATGAATTTGCAAAAATATCCTAAATATTTATACCAAGATAATGGGAAAGCTTTTAAATCAAAATATTTTAATGACTCAGAAGAATTTAATGGACTATTTGTAAGTCTTGGTATCACGCCAATTTATGCATTACCATATAATGCGAAGGCTAAAACTATTGAACGATTTTTTAGAGAAATGCAAGATAGTTTTGAAAGGTTATTACCATCATTTGTTGGTGCAAATATCAACGACCAACCTGCGTATCTAAAAAGAAATGAGAAATTTCATAAAAAACACCATAACCAATATATACCAACAATGCAAGATGTTATTATTTTGTTAAATAAATGGTTATGCTTTCATTATGCTCAACCTTGTCCAAATGTAGAGGGAAAACTATTGGTGAAGTTCTTGAGGAAGGAAAAGGTTGTTTACTCGATTTTAACCAACTTGACGATATGATGATGGTTTCAGAAATTAAAAGTATTGGCAGAAATGGTATAAGATTTTTAAAATCAGACTATTATGACGAAGCTTTATACGGATTAAAGAAAAAAGTTCTAATTAAATATAGCTTGTTTGATTTATCTTTCGTAAAAGTTTATACACTTGATGGTGAATTTATCTGTATTGCTAAAAGACTAGAAGCTATTAATCCTTTAGTAAATTATACAGGCTCTGCAAAAGATATTGAAGATTTTAAACAAAGAGTAAAACAACAAAGACGACTTGAACAACAAACAGCTAATGAATATTTAAAACATTTAAAAAGAGGAAATGGCTATGTTCCTTTACTTGAAACAGATGTTTTTGATTACGAACAAAAAATAAAACAAGACAAGTACATTGAAGCTTTTGAAGAATCTGAAAAAATTGAAAATGAAGAACCAATTTTTCATAATAAATTTGAAAAATATGATTATTTAAAGAAAAAAGAAAATCCGACT
>ERZ808275.180-NODE-180-length-35845-cov-10.167924_pt1 | contig 35845 bp, 50 predicted proteins | sample MGYA00520894_ERZ808275 | MGnify/ENA primary metagenome ERZ808275 (study PRJEB31516, sample SAMN03275598) | gut metagenome | biome: mammalia-associated habitat; material: feces | host: Papio cynocephalus | place: Kenya | collected 2012-08-03 ... | reverse complement strand
ATCATTAATCAGCTCTACCAATTGATCATGTGCATTTTCAAGATTATCTGGATAAAGAATTGTGTCTATCTCTAACCGTTCTGACATATTAAGGTAGTCCACATACTGCTGTGCTGCTGTATGTTCCGTAATATCTGAATATCTAGCCTGTTCGCAGATATAGTCTACTGTTCGCCTTAATTTCAGCCCTCTTTTCAAAAACAGCGCTTCCCTCTGTCCGGATCCCGTTACAAGGATGGCTTGCTCTTTTTCTTCGATAGTTCCGTGCACTCCTGACAGCGCCTGCATTGCCCGGATCCAATCTGCTTCCTGCTGCCTATCTGTCCTCAGCATATACCTCCACAATTCCTTTGAAATTCCCAACGCTTTATGGTTTTCGCGGGACGGCTTGGTTTTTATGGAATTACAGACGATATCTACAGCAAGTCTTTCAAATCCCAGTTTCCACAGGGACTCGATCACCGGATATCTTCCGCAGTAATCCAGGATATCTATGTATGCAAAAATTCCCTGCTGATAGTGTTGCTTTTTGGTTACCAAAAACGCCATTTCATCCAATCCGGTCAAATGCTTCACCGGTGTCTTTTTTATCAATGCCGGCAGATTTCTTTTGTAGACATGGCACTTTGCCGAATAGTATCGGTCTATACGCACGCACGTCGGTGAGTTCATTGCCCGTGTCCATCCTTTGACTCTGTTTTCGGCGAACTCATTGCTATATCCGTCTTCCCCATAACTCCAGATGCGCCGCTCAAACCAGCGCTGCGGCTTTCCATATTCCTGGAACATACGTAATCTTTCCTGCGGATCGACATATTCTGTGCCATTGCTCCAGGTCTTTGTATATTTGATAAATCTGCATACAAATCCTTCTTTTATCGGCTGGACATACATCGTGCTTATTTGCTGAATCATAGGCATTTTATGTATGGTTCTTGCTTCCATCGCTTTATTACAAATCGGACAGACAACCTTTTTGCCGTTTATCAGATGCTCCATCGACACTTTCTTTCTGCAATGCGAACAGTATCCTTCCGCCCGGTCTTCCGGAGAAAATACCATAAAATTCACAAATCGGTTCAGCGCCCAGTCCTCATATGCTTTGGGAATCGGTTTGATCTGATCCATCAATCGCTTTTGATCGGCCGCTTTCTTTTGCTGTTTCTGCCGGTAGCGATCCGCATTCACTTCCTCCTGCATATCCCAGAGGTGCTTTCCATACACCTCTTTATCAATCACATGTCCGGTTACATCTTTCGGAATGGTTTTATCAAAATAATACGCATCCCAAGGGCGGCATTTTGCCTTTCCCCATTTGCCATCCCGCCATGTCCACCATCGCCGCTTTTCCATGTCTGCAATAATGATTTCTTTTGGCGACCGGCATTGCTCGCGTACCGCATCAGATAGTGCATCCGCATTCCCATGGCGCGAATGCGCATAATAATGATAGGTCCAAAGCAGACCATCCTTCACCTTTTGAATGATAATATCTTCATCCAGGCTCCCTGGCACGCCTCGATCAAGATGGCGTTTGACTGCTGCCTTGATATACTCTTCCGGGCAGGGAGTAATATCGATATCAAACTTCATCACTCTGCCTCCTTGTAATATTCACGTGCCATTTGATAGGCTTTTTCATCGCTGCACACGCCGCAATGATTCTTCTGGTTGTCTTTGGCATACTTATACACTTTGTCATACACTTTGCTGGCACGCTTTCCTTTTTTTCGGATAGCGAGTGCCATGTCGATGTCGTCGCAAATGGATTCCAAATATCCAATGATTGCAGTAGTCACGTAGTTATTGCTCTCCTCCTTTTCCTTTTTCAGCTTTCCGAGAGCGGCTGTCATTGGATTGCTTAATTCCGGGATCTCACCCTTGATATAAGCCTCGGTATCAAATTCATCGATGCCGTTTTCTGATGCCAGCTTGCGGATGGAAGCCATATCTTCCTCTTCCTTCAAGCCCTCTGCTGCCTGATTCAATTCCAAAAATGTGTCAAATTCTCCAAAAATCTCAAACATAGTATCTCTCCTTTCATTTATTGATCCTTGATGGTTGGATAGTTTCCTGCCTCTAACTGTCTTGTGAGGTACGAAGCATATTCGTGTTTCCCGTCAAGGACTATCTCCACATTGTCCATTTTCGTGGCCTTTTGTCTCAGCGCCTCCCACAAGTCTGCATTTTTCCCACTCTTCTTAGTCTCCCAGTTTCCTGTCACATAACCACTATCGATATGAACCTTTATATCACATGGTCTTGTCACGTATGAAAGCGCATCTACTACTGCCCTTAATTGCAATTTGGGATAGGACAGGTTTTCCCATCCGGCATAATGCTCTTTTGTGTAAGGAGTTCCAGCCTTTACCACTTCCAGCAGAATCCCATATGCTCCGGATCCCTTGGCAAAGTTCGTCCCCTTCCACAAAGTATTAATGTATATGTCTATCTTCACGGTGCTCTTTCTCCTTTTACGATGATATATCTCATATATGGCCAGCCTGCTTCCGTCATAAAATGTCTCTCAGAATCAGCGGCAACATAGTAGCCTTTTCTTCCCCGCGGCTTTTTGTAGTACCGCTCTGCCTTGACCACCACTTTCTTAGTGACAGGGCGAATCAGGTTCCGCGATGGGGAATACTGCTTTCCGGTGCCACCGCTTTCTTTCCAATACTTTCGGTTTTTCAAAAGATAGGCGGCCAGTTTGCTATACTCTCCGGAATCATCCAGCGGATTGAAATGCACACGACCATGCGGCCACTTCTTTCTGATATCCGCTGTTGTTGTGCCGGCGCAACTGTTGACCACCATGTGATGGTGCAGCGCCCCTTTCTTTCCAAATTCACACACTTCGATGTATTTTAGTTCCATCCCGCACTTTCGATAGAGCCGTCGAAGTTTTCCAAGGAATGGCTTGACTAACTTCTTGGCTTGCGCAGGGAGTAGCCGGGCGGTGATCCGGAGTATAGTCCAGTACCAGGTGATAATCATCCGGTCCGAAGTTGGCATTGAGTAAGAGGGTAACCGTTCGGATTGCCTGCCGCTGATTTACACGCTCCTGCTCCTCACTTGTCTTTTTCAGATTGGCTGATCGCTCAATCCCCTTTCGTCCCCATCGGCTGGAGTAATACTTCTCGATCATGACTGTCTGACCTGCTACTGTCGTTGCTTTTATGTATGGCATATCTTCCTCCTGTAATTGCTCTAAAACTAATATCCTTAGCAAGTTTTCAAAGGGGCTTTGAACCCCTTTATTTTTGATGTTTTGCTTGCTTTTTTATCTTAGATATGCTATACTAAAAATGGTTATATTTTTAATGAGCATATCTTGGCGGTCAGTTTTCCTTACTGATCGCCTTTGCTTTGGTTATATTTATTGGCGGGAACACACTGCCGCAACGGTGCGCCACACAATGCACACTCTTTCAGGTAAATGGGGCTGTAAGCAGCGCACCCTTTCTCACAGATACAGATATAAAACGGATCCGTAACTCTGGTAACACCGTCTTGATAAAATTCCTGTCTGTCCATCACTCTTCCCCCTTATTTCCTACGTTTGCCGCGATAAAGACCGCGATATACAGTGTACATACCACCGACATGATCGCCGCGGGTATGCTTGTCCCGGTTGCAGGACTAAGTGCCATCGTTGTAAGATAGGCGATTGAACAGCCTGTCATTGTCCATAAACATTTGTTTTTTGTAGTCATTTTGTTTCGTCTCCTTTCATAATTCCTGCACGGTAAGCATCCGCTCTCGCCTTTTGCAGGATCTCCGCTAATTTCTCAATTGTTTCGTTTTGTTTCTTCCAGAACTCTGCGTTATTTGATGCGTTGGGAAACTGTAAAGTTCCGTCAATGGATTGACGTTTTCCTAAACTCTCCCATGCCTCACGCTCTTTTTCTCTGAAATTTGCTGTCAGAACCAAATAACCAAACAGTTCATCTGCCTGTTCTTCTGTGAGTTCTAATGTTACCTTCATGGCTGTCTCCTTTCCTACCGTTTTCTCACGGCACTTTTTTCAATCTTACTTTTCAGTTTTTCCGTGTCCCAGTAAATTGTTCCATTTTTATTAAACTGGAACGCTATGTTTTGTCCTTTTCCACGGATTCAACCATGCCATTGCCAAGGATAATGTCATATCCTTTCTTGTCATGCAGTTCCTGCAATTCTTCCAAAGTAGTCTGTCCTTCAAAAACAATTTTAATGTCCATTTTTTTCTCATTTCGCTTTACTTACAGTTCATCTGTTTCGATATGTACCGCTTCCAGTGCTTTTTTTAACAGAAAATCTGCCATTCTTTGTTTGGCAATTCCTGTTTCATCACAAATGGCATCCAATGTGTCATTAACTTCTTTGGAAACCCAAATGCAACCACCGTTCTTTCCAACCGGTTTTCCATTTTGCTTGTGAATTATTATCTTATCCATTTTTTTCTCTCTCCTTTTCTTTCTGTGCTTCTGCAGCAAGGATGAATCTTGCCGTAGCTTCTTTGAAAGTTTTGATTCTTCTTGCTCTCTCCTCGTCTGTTAAATCAGGAATCAAAACTGTGGCAGTACAGTTTGAAAATTTGAATACCTTTACTTGTTCCATAGCAATCACCTTTCCTTCCTTTGAAGACATTTTGTTTCATTGTTATCCTATTCAGATGATGGTTGTCAGGTTCTCATCTCCTTTCATCCATCGGGTTCAGCTTTTATTAACTTTTAGTTAATTCATTAGGCAAAAAAATATTATCAATTGGAATTCCATAAAGAGACGACAACATTGTAGCCTGTGCGTATCCAACAGCCGTCTTTCCATTTTCCCAATTCAAAATTGTCTTATTGCTTACCTTCAGTACCTTAGCAACCTGGTTTTGTGTCATCCCTGCATTTACCCTTGCTGCCGCCAAAGAAATTTTCAATGTTTCCACTTAGAATCTTCTCCTTTCCAAAACTTTGATGATCTCATTATATATTAACTTTTAGTTAATGTCAACACTAAAAGTTAATTTTTTTACTTTTTATTGTTGCCAAAAGTTAATTTATATTATATAATAACAGAAAAGGCGGTGATAACATGTCCGAAAAAGAATATGGTATTATCTTTTCGAAAAATCTAAGTTATTATATGAATAAATATGACATAACACAAGCTGCACTAGCAAAGAAAATAGGTGTTAGTCCAGCGACTATTTCAAATTGGTGTAACGGCATCAAATTACCTCGAATGGATAAAGTCGATGCTCTTGCCAATTATTTCGGAATCCGACGTTCTGATTTAATGGTTGAGAAAAACGGGCAACCTGAGGAACCAACTTACTACCTTGATGAGGACGCACGTGAAGCAGCAGAGTTCTTACATAAGAATCCTGATTACAAGGTTCTCTTTGATGCTTCTCGAAAAGTCAAGAAGGAAGACATTGAATTTGTAAAGCAGATGCTGGACAGATTCTCAAACTAAAAAGTACAATAAGGAGGCGTAGAAAGTTATGAACAACAAATGGTACTTAAAAACATGGCTTATCTGTATACTTTTTTTCTTTTGGTTCCTTTATGGAATCCCTTTGATTGTGGGCATTATTCTCTTGATACTAAAATTAAGAAATGAACGCACATTTGCAACAAAGTATGAAAGCCTGGTAGAACAGAACGACAGTTATGAAAAATCACTAACCCCAGAACTTAAAGATGCCGCCAACTTGGATATGCACATTAAATCTCTTCACAAAGAGGAACAGCAAATCGAAGCAAACATCGGCTCATTAAAACAAACAACATTTAATCTTGAAAAGCAAATAAAAGAAAAGCAGAATGATTTGATTGTTCTTGATGAAGAAATCTCAATTCAGGAATTTGGTTTATATAAACCACAATATGATTTTGCTTCTGCCCTTGATTACAAAGAAAAACTGGCAGAAATAAGAGATTACCAAAAAGATCTCATCAAATCAAAACGTGCGGTAACCGGTGTCACGGATTGGCAAGTAAACGGAAATGCAACTAAAGGTCGTAAAATGGTTGCTGATACGCAAAAACTTTTACTTCGTGCCTTTAACAACGAATGTGACACGGCGATTTCGAAAGTGCGCTATACCAATTTTGACGCATCATTACATAGAATTGAAAAATCTGCTGAAGTCATTTCAAAACTTGGCACCATTATGGATATCTCTATTACTAAGATGTATTTGGATGCTAAAATCAAAGAATTACGACTTGCCTTTGAATACCGGCAGAAGCAGCAGGAAGAAAAAGAAGCCGCCAAAGCAGCACGTGCGGAGCAACGTGAACAAGAACGATTACAGCGTGAAATCGAAGCAGAAAAACGTAAAATTGAAAAAGAACAAACGCATTACTTGACGGCATATGAAAACATAAAGAAGCAACTTGAAAAAGATCCCTCTAATCAAGAATATTTACAAAAGAAAGCTGAATTTGAAAACGTTCTCGCCGACATCGAAAAATCGTTATCTGATATTGATTACAGGCAAGCTAATATCCGAGCAGGATATGTCTATATCATATCTAATATTGGTGCATTTGGAGAAAACGTATATAAGATTGGAATGACCCGCCGCCTCAATCCACAAGATCGTGTGGATGAACTTGGCGATGCATCTGTTCCTTTCAAATTTGATGTCCATGCTATGATCTTCTCAGATGATGCACCAGCTCTCGAAGCAGCTCTTCATCGTGCTTTTGAAGATAAAAAATTAAATATGGTCAACCAAAGACGTGAGTTCTTCAACGTCACATTGGATGAGATTAAAGAAGTTGTTCGGAAAAATTACGATAAAACTGTGGAATTTATTGACATTCCAGATGCAGAACAGTATCGTATCAGTAAAAAAATGCGTGAAAATAAAGTGCTGTAAGTCCTTTTTATGGGACAATAATTTTTGTACAATTAGGGTAAGGAGGAACACACAATGCACAACGACACTATCAACGTAGTAATGGCTGATATGCCTACTACCATCAAAGAATACGTGGTGGCTAACCCTGATCTGAGTTATACCATCGTACTCAATCCACGCCACTCACACATACAACTACTTAACGCATACCACCATGCTATGAATCATATCGAAAATGGGGATTTCGACAAGGATTGCTCTGCTGACCTCATTGAAATTTATGCACACGAACATGAATAAGGAGAGATTTAAAAAGATTATCAATCTGTGATTTCTTTGAGACATTTATTCTTTAAGAAAAAGTGGCTGACGCAATCAAATATTGTAACGGCATTTATTGTAGAGTAAATTTTTGTCCTCTTGACCGTATACTATATATATGATTCACGTTTAAAACACACTTATTTTTTACAAAACGGGGGTGCATCTTATGTATTACAATTTTGAAACTCTAAACTGCCATGAAGTAATTGTTTATTTAAGGAAATCACGATCTGACGATCCAAACATGACAGTAGAAGAAGTTCTTGAAACTCACGAACAAATGCTTGAAGAATATGCAGAACAGCATCTAAACGGAAAATTGCAAGAGAAAAACATCTACCGGGAAATTGCTTCGTCTGAAACACTCGCCGGCAGACCTGAAATTCAAAAAATACTAAAAGAAATTGAATCTCCGAGAATAAAAGCCATTCTGGTTGTTGACGTACAAAGGCTTTCAAGAGGGGATTTGGAAGATGCCGGTAAGCTGATAAAAATATTGAGATATACAAATACCAAAGTCATAACCCCGATACGAACCTATGATTTACACGATGAATACGATCGTGATGCTTTTAAGCGAGAATTGGAAAAGGGAAATGATTATCTTGAGTATTTCAAGAAAATTCAGGCAAATGGACGAAAGGCATCCGTTGAACGTGGAAACTATATTGGCTCCATTCCACCATATGGCTTCAATAAAACCTGGATAATGGAAGGCAAAAGAAAATGTCCAACGCTTGAAGAAAATAAGGCAGAAGCAGATGTAGTACGGATGATTTTCGATATGTTTGTAAACCAGGGAATGGGAAGATGGCACATTTGCTATAAATTAAACGAACTTAATATCAAACCACCACATTCAGATAAGTGGTCCCCTGAATCAATTTATGATATGCTTTCAAATGTACATTACATCGGCAAAGTAAAATGGAATTGGCGAAAAACTGTAAATGTGATAGAAGACCAGGAAGTCATACATACAAGACCTAAAAACAGCGAATTTCTTATCTTTGAGGGCAAACATGATGGTATTGTTTCAGAAGAAATCTTTCAAAAGGCACAAGAATTGAAAGGGAAAAATGCAAGATGCAAGCATTCAACTCAAATAGTAAATCCTCTTGCTTCTCTCTTGTACTGCCGGTGCGGAAGAGCAATGGCTTTTCGTCGATACGACGGTAAAGACAGAAAATACAAATCCGACCCACGATTTCTTTGCATGAATCAACACTATTGTCACACCGGTTCCGTAACATGTACTGAAATGTATGCAAAATTGTATGAAGTCTTGGAACAGTGCATTGAAAATTTTGAAGAAAAACTTAAAGACAGTAAAAATGATTCTGTGAAGTTACAAAACAATGTGATTGCAAATATCCAAAAAAGGCTGCATGAGTTAGAAGAAAAAGAAATATCCCAGTGGGAAGCACAGTCTGACCCGGACGAATCCAAAAGAATGCCGCATCACATTTTTGAAGTATTAAACAAAAGACTGTTAGCGGAAAAAGCCGAACTGCAGCAGGCACTACGTAAAGCCTATGAATCTATGCCAGCACCTATTGATTATCGAGAAAAGATTGTTTCTTTCCAAAAGGCACTTAATATGTTGGAAGACAATACTATTAGTGCTGAAGAAAAAAATAAGTATCTGAAAACAATCATTGAAAGAATTGATTACACCAGAGATAAAACATATCGTATGACCAAGAAACAGTTAGAAACAGAGGGTCTTGAAGAAGGACACATCATAAGAAAAGCCGGATGGATATCACCACCATTTGATATCAAAGTAACGTTAAAATTTTAGCAGTTTCCTTTGTATTTATCATATACATCATCTATGGGCAAGTTCATCAGACCACCGATGATGTATATGATATAAGATATTGAAATAAAAGACTTTCAGGGAAAAGCCAGCCACCTTCCCCCCCTTGGTTCATTACTTTGATTCCAGTTCTTCAAGGTCTTCAATTCTGTGATTCGCAACTTTCAGTTTTTCGTCATGCAATGCTGCAAGTTGTTCTAACTTATATGTCCTTTCAATAACATTGTTGTGCTTATCAACCCTTTTTGTTAGTTCTTCCAGTTTATAATCAATCAATGCTATTGTCTTATTATGTTGCTCTTTGGTTGCTTTGTTTTGATATAAGTTGTTTATCATGCACACTGCAATGGCCACAACTCCCGTTATAATTGCTTCAATCATTTTCAAACCCTTTCCTGCTCTGCATGCATATTATTCTGTTTCTTCTTGATCAGTAACTGATGGTGTATCTCCCCAAATTGACATAACTGCAGCTATAACATGTGCCGGTTCTTTTTCTTCAAGCAGTTTTCGACCACTTACTGAATTGACATAAGCACATCTGTGATTTTCACCAACCTGGGTCTTAACTCCAGCAATTTCCATAAATTTCTGTGTCAAAATACTTACACTATTTACAGTAAGCATGTCAATCGCCGTCGCATCGCGGATTTCGCCAACCACTATTCTATCCGGTCGCAGAATAAAAATGAGAAAAATAAAAAGCCGCAATTACGCGGCTTTTTATGATTTTTAATCTTTATTACAAACATTTCAACAATTTCTTCAAGCCGACCTTGCCGACCTTTCCATTTCTCGTCCACCGATTGGACTTCCGGAACGCATTGACCGCTTTCGTAGTAGCGCTACCCCACTTACCATCGATGGCTCCATTATAGAGTCCCTTGGTTTTAAGGGCCTTCTGAATGGTCTTTGTTACATATATCGTGTTATGTTGCTGATCAAATACTGATTTAAAATCTCCCTTAACCTGGTAATGCGGGCTATCTGGAGATTTCGCCCAGTTCGCCCCTGGTTCAAAACCATACTTTTCCATCACCGAAATAATGATCTTCGTATCTTTATCTTTAGCATTCCATATTGCCTTACCTTTTCGTGTTGCAACTACATCCACCGCTTTTTTTACGCAATGAATGCTATTCAACGTCCAGGTAATCTGTACCATACCGGGACGCGCATACGCCACTGGTACTCCTGCTGCAAGACACTGTGCCTTGGTTCTTCCCTGACCATACAAATAGTTCTGCCGCTCTCTTGTTCTATAAGTCTCAATCACCAGTGGATTGGCACCTTTGGTCTTGATTTCTGCCAGCGCCGCCGCAAGCATGATCTGTACCAATTTATTCAATTTCTTTGTATCTCTGCACTGATCTGTATTACTCATTGCCGTCATCCTCCTCATTTTCTACAAATTCTGTTGCTTGGTTTACTAACTGCTCCGTCACTGCCAATCCTTTGATCAACACGGTCGGCACATTATAGCCAAGCTGTATAAGATTTTCAATCACGCTTCGGACTTCATTGACCAGTAAGCACGTCAATGTAAACCAACCAATCAAATTCAAAAATCCCAGATCAATATGTAAAATATCTTGTCCCAGCTTCACAAAAACGGTACTTACACTAAATGCCGCCGCAATCATCACCCAGTAGCCAAGTTTTTTGAGGATTCCCCAGAAGCCTTTCTTGCTGGATTCTTCTTTCAGCTTGCGTGACTTATACCAGCCCGTCAGCCAGTCAAACACATTCAGCACCATATAAGCGGCAAAGATATACCAGTACGCGCCAAAAATCGCCGTAAACAGCGTGACTACTGCTCCTACTATTACGTTGTAACCATCATAAATTGTTCTCATTGTTTTCCTTCCTTTCCGTTGCGCGGGCGCAACTAAAAAAAGAGCTATTCGCTCTCCGTTTTTTGTTCTTCATTTTCTTGTTGGCTTTTCAAAAGATTTTCATACTTTTCTTTATAAAGCATTGCAGAAAATTCCGCTTGAGCTAATTGAACCTTTAACTCCTTAATCTCTGTTGACAACTTATTAATAACATAATCTGTCAGCGTTATTTCTTTTTGTTCCATGTTTCGTTCCTCCTTAAATTAAATTTTATTTATATTGTCCCTTTCAGGTTCAATATCTTATTTCCACTTACCAGTAAAGATAGCACTTACCACTGTTCCGATAGGCAAAGCATTACCCGAAAAACTAGACCAGAACATTATCCTTCCGTAGCCCGCTTTGCTCATTCCATCAAACGTTACGTGTGCAAAAGGACAAGTTCCATCTGGAACAGAAAGACCACACACTATTGATGGAACATCGATAAATTCAATCGGAAACGTTCCACCGGCTCCTTTGGCATAATATATTCCGCTTGTGTCTTTAGTTGTCATTCCAATTGCTGACGTGGTTTTGCTTCTGTATTCAATAATCAGCCTGCCGTCTCGGTATTTTTTACAAGTAAAATTTCCACTTATTGTCACTGTACAACCAATTACTCTGTAGTTATTTTCCATAACAGACGCACCGTCGATATAGAAAACATTTCCACTTGAATTGGAAATAAATGACAGAGAATTTTTCTTTGATGACAAAATTCTAAAATCATAATCAACATTACTCTGCCCGTACTGACCATTGTGGAAATCAATATACGGTGTTGAATTTGGGTGATACAACTCAACACCAGTTTGTATTGATAATTCATTTGCAACAATTCTTTTATTAACAAACAAATTGTTATTTACCGTTGTTGATTCGTCGATTTCAAATCCCTCTCCACTTGCACCATGAATAATATTTCCAACCGTTATTCTACTTGGAGTTATTATTGTGTCCCATCCACCATCGCTTTCGTCACGCATCCAAATTCCTGAACTTGAATATATAACCTGTGTAAATCCATAGTTATCAAATATATTTATTCCTTTTCCGTATATCTGACCTCCAATTCTAAGATAGTACGCATCGTCCAATTCAAACCTAAGATTTCCGTCATCTGACGCAATCGACAATGGTCCGATTTTTCCAGCATCTATTTCTGCTGTTGCACCTTTCAGCGTAGCACCAGTAATCGTTCCGGTCGCTGTGATGTCTTGTGCAAATAAATTGTCTACGTCAATGCTCTTAGCCTTAATACTGCTTGTCGTGATTTTCCCGCCATCGATCGTAGTCGTGTTTGGCGTGTAGATTGTTTCGACAGATATATCTTCTGGTGCTGGAAACCAATCGGTGACTTTGTTTCCTTTCTCAACTTTCAAACCACAAACAGTAACGCTCGTTCCTACTTCACTTGACATTGCATAGACATATCCTATGCTAGTCGTGTCATGCGTTTGCTGTGCTTTTCCTGTAAAAGATACTTTAGTCCATTTATTTGGTTCAACGTCGTACCAAGGACTAGCTATTGATGAAGTACTACTTTTCCAGTAAGGTTCTAACCTAATCTTTGCCGCTTTTGATGGCTTTACCCACGCAGACATTGTATAATATTCATCTTTAACAATGTTTGGATATTGATCTTGACAAAATCCAATTTGTGTATTTGCCGTGGTTATATTTATCAAAATTCCACTATCTATATCATCAATAGGCGAATCAGAAAAAGTTATGTTTGATAAAGCACCGCCAGAACCGCTTTGTCTCCAAGTGGATGAATCCCACGTTCCGCTACCTAGTTTGAGCATTTTGGTCTCATGCGCAAGATTTCTTCCACCGATTTCTAAATTATTGATCTTATCTTCTGCTACACCTTTTTCGTCATACTTTTCATTTGCATTGCTAATCGTAAGATAACCATTCAGATTCAATTTATCAGCACTAATCGTTATTTTCTCGGCAGATTGATTGATTTTCGATATAATCTCATTGTTTCCGACTTTCTTGGAAACCACTTGATTAATTGATTCCGCGGTCTGGTCGATATATGACTTTGCACTTTGTAATGCCGCGTCTGCCTTTGCTGATGAATCATTTTCCAAATCTTCTGGTGCAGGAGACCAATCAGTGGCTTTATTTCCCTTCTCCAATTTGGGGTAAGCAATATATAATTTTACACCTTTTACCCAGGTTGATCCGCCGCCAAAATAAACTCGGTCTCCTTTTAGATAATTTTCCCTTGTAAACACAAATTTCTTCCAGTCTGTAGTCAAATCCATCTCACCAATAAATTTATTATTTCCATGGTAATTTCTTATTTTAACTTCACTATCTGATTTTGCCCACAATGATAGGGTGTATGTTCCATCTTCTGGAATTAAGTTATAAATAATTCTATAGTTGTCTCCCGTAGCAGTTCCAATCATTGATATAGCATTATATTTTCCCACTGGATCGCTTAATCCAACCGCTACATTGGAATCAGCCATCGTTCCTGTCCATCCACCTCCGATGAGAGTGGTTGAATTTGGGAAAATATTTGCCCCACCAATTTCTAAATTATTAAATTCCGTTTTTGTTGTGTACGTCTTGCTGACTTCTGTTTTAAAACCATCCAAATTTTGCTCAAGGTTAGATGTTTTGGTAGATAACCCCGTAACGGTACTTCCGTCAGCCTTTTTACCAATTTCGGTTTGCATACTGCTGATTGACGAACTATTGGAATCTGCCGTCTGCTTAACTTCATTTACTGTATTTGTTAATGTTTCAACGGTACTTCCGTCAGCCTTTTTACCGATTTCGGTTTGCATACTGCTGATTGACGAACTATTTTCATCTACTGTCTGTTTAACCTCATTAAACACGGTAGATGATACCTTATCTCCGAGATCAGTTTCAAGTGATTCCGTTCTCGTTTTAAGGCTGGATAACTCTGAATCTGTGTCAACTTTCCATGATGAAATTGATTCATCAAAACTCTTAATTCCAGTTATTTCTCCGTTTATATCAATAATATCTTGCAAGGCCTTTGTCACGTCAGAATCCTTGATAAGAACCCACGAATAATCAGAACTTTCGTTTGTTCCTAAGTCAGCAAAACGGTAGCAATATCCGTCTGCACTTGATGTTGGATTTATAACATAGCAAATATCGCCGATATGTTTCTTTCGTGTCTCATCATCTGTCCAAGCATTGGCTGGCTCGTTATTCAGCGTTGGAATTTCTGTTTTTGTAAATGTCTCGATTGCTCCATCAATTTGTCCCTGTAAATTTTTTTCTACAGAATCAAGATATTCTTTCGTAGGCACTTCTTTTGCTAACTTATCAAGTGAAAGAGAGCCGACACCAATTCTCTGACCGTTGATAGTTCCAACCGTCAAATTATCTGCATTAAGGTTTGTTACAGTAATTTTGCTGGCATCAATCGTTCCAGAAGTAATCTTGTTTGCCGATAAATTTGCAACTTTTTCATTTGTTACCGCGCCATCTATGATCATAGATGAACTAACCACCTGAGAACCAACATTGGATAAATCAATTTTAGCATAAGCCACCTCTGCGGTACCGGCAGTCAAATAACCTAATTCTGCCACTTTAGCATTAAGATTATCTGTTGTAATTGTAATTGCTTGCAAGTTGTCAATCTTTCCATCTACTGCTTCCAAAGAAGTAATCAATGCATACTTTATATTCGCTTCATCGGCTTTCAAATAACCAATTTTTGCCGCCTCTGCTTCAAAATCTTTTACAGACAATTTTTCAGCCGTCTGACTTTCTAATACTTCAAGCCTAGTTATTTTAGCATAAGTAATATCTGCTTCGTCAGCGGTTAAATATCCAATGTCAGCCACTTCTGCTTTGAGACTACTTATGTATGCTTCATCTGCCGTCAAATTGCTAATAAATGATTTATCTACTTTCTCGAATCCAATTGTTGCATCTTCGATTTTAGCACCCGTTAAAGTTGCATCTTTTATTTTGGATCCCTCAATTGTACCATCCTTGAATATACTACCTCTAATCGTGCTGTCTTCAATATTGCTAAAAGTAATATTGGCATAATTCAAATCAAGGCTTGTCTCTCTACCCTCTTGTACAGCCACAGCCGACGCCCGTGTTGACACCTGCGTTGAATAACTGCCACTGGATTCAATGTTACAACTACATGATACGCTGGTAGTAAATCCACCATCCCACTCGTAAGAAATCTCTCCACACAACACTGTGATTGGATCGTCTAATTCTGGAACTTGAACCTTAATAAGATTCCCTGGAGCAATATTCCAGCCAAAATCAATTCCGACAAAAGTCATTTCACAGCTTTTATATATAAGATCTCCTTGGCGCAAGCATTGTGCATACTTTCCTCCCGGTGCAGGAGCATGAGTATCAAACGTAGATCCATCGCTTGTCCAGCCAATCCAATCACACGATATGTTATAGTCATAGGCGGTATAATTTTCTGCGGTCGGGTCGTACTGAATCATATTATCAACTCTATCTTCTCCAAGATAATTAACCGTACATATCTGACCGCTTGCATTTGGTGGATAATACAGACTTAAAGACCACGGAAGAAATGATACTCCTATCACTCTTACCGCATACGTTTCCTGCGAGTATCTGTAATTTGAATCCAGATAATCAGATAAAATATATCTATCTGAATTTTCCGAATAAGTTTTTTGCTTAATAATAATTCTGTCGCTTCTATCTTCATAAGCATTTCCACCAAACAATATTGCCAATCCAGAAAGCATATCTCTTACCGATATTCCCGTATCAATTGCTGATTGATCTACATAATTTTGAATGTTCTTCAAAAAACACGCACTTTTTCCATCAAGAAAAGAAGTATACTCTTCATTTGACAAATCTGGAACAAAAAGAATTGTTCTTCCGACTATCTCTTCAATTTTTGATTTTATTTGCTTAAGTGAATATTCTTGCATTGCTTTTTCAAAAACAACCGAAGTTGTCATTGTCTGGCTCAATTCACTTTCCAACGAAACAGACAATTTATCCCCACTGATAACTGGTGTCTCGGTTACAATGAATCGTCCAAAACTAATCCACTCTCCTTGATGCAAGAAGAAAATTTCCATGCTTAATCCCTTGGATATACCACCTCGGTAGCTCATTGTAATACTCGCATTTTTAATATATACATTACCCACCCCAAAAACACTACCATCGTAGCAGCCGTTATTTATTTTAATGGAATCAATTTGTAGGTCCGTATTGCTAAATTCCACCTTCCCAATCTTTACTTTCACATCTATATAACCTGTAGACATAGGTATACTTGTCATTGTTCCACCTCCTTCTCTAATATCACTTTTACATATTTTTAATTGTATTTAACTTTCTCATCTCTCAATAATATCTGTAGAAGCTGACTTATAATAAAAGATGCCATCGCCAATATATCCAAGTGCTTCTTTGGTCAACGTTCCTCGATAAACTTCTAATTCCTCTCCGAGAAAATATAATTTTATAAATCCTTTCGGGATGTTAGTCTCAATTTTTTTAATCTCTGCTTTTGTTAATACCCCCCAGGTAATTGTCACGGTCTGTTTTTCCGCGATCACTGTTCCGACCATTTTCCCGCTGGATGTCCTACCGGTATTAGAACTCCATATAATCTCATCGCCAATAGACAATGAAACTGGGGAAGGAAGTTCTTCCCCAGTCTTGTCAGCTAATATCGTATGTGCTTTTAATGCCATTTCTGCCTCCTATCGAATAACAATCTCACATCGACCGGTGGCTGAGGAACGCCTGTTAATGTTCCTCACTACATTCCGGCTCAATTTTTCTCCATCAACATAGAGTGTTAAATCTAATTTTTCAAGAATGGACAATATCGTCTCAAGGAGTTCGACTACTCTCGCTGTCATTCCCCCAGATCCCGATAATTCTGCTGCCTGACTTGCCATTGCGAGCAGTTTATCTTCCGGTGCCACAACCTCGCCTTGATGTCTGTTATCACCGATCATAGCAAGCTGCGGTGTATTCTTCTTAACATATCCTCCTGTCGCAAGTTTAGGAATTTCAGGTACTGCCAATGGATCCTTATCCCACAATCCACTAAACGGTTTTTTACCCAATACACTAATATCATGAATCTTATTCAGCATTCCGTTTATTGCATTAAATGGAGTGCTTACTACTTTATTGATTCCACTAATCAGGTGATTCACAATCGTCTTGAAAACAGTCTCAATACCTGATTTTATTCCTTTAAACACTTTACTTCCAGCGGAGAAAACACCTTTAACTTTTTCCCATGCTGTGGAAAATGTACTCTCAAAGAACCCTGCCACATTGCTGAAAACACTCTTTATACTATTCCATAGTGTCTTAAAAAAGGTAATAAGCGCTGTAAATGTCGTCTTGATAACCGTAACTGCAAGAGTAAATTTTGTACTAAAGAAGTTTGCCACATTACTGAAAACATTTTTAATACTATTCCATAGCGACTTAAAAAAAGTAATAAGCGGTGTAAATGCCGTCTTGATAACCGTAACCGCAAGAGTAAATACTTCTCTAATCGTAGTAACTACAACTTTAACAATACTCTTTGCACTTTCCCAGGCACTTTTCCAATCCCCTTGCACTTCCCCCTTAATAACGCCACATACTCCGGATAAAATGTTACTAATCCCGCCTATTACTTTACTAATCCCTCCAAAAACTTCAAGAATAATACTGCCCGCGGTTTTGAAAACCTCCGCAAAAATTGGAACAATGTTCTGGATGCACCAGTTTACCAATGGTTGCAGCACGTTTTCCCAAAATATCTTAACAATATCTATCAGATTACCTAACAATCCAATTACAGCATTAATTGCCGGCTTTATGCTGCTATCCATTACACTTTTGAATTTTTCAGAAAGCGTGGCAAGTACAGGTGCAATATACGTGTTATATCCATCTAAAAATGTCTTCATCCAGCCACTTATACCATTTGCCAACGAATCAAACAAAGGTTTTACGGACTGATCATATGTACTTTGAATCTTATCCCATGTACTGGAAGAAACCGATTCCAACGAACGAAACACGGTTGATAATGGCTTCAACGTGTTTCTTAACGCATCCTTAATTGCTCCTTTGTTATCGATAATCGGCTTTGTAATAAAGTTTAAAATATCTCTTCCTATCTTTGCACATAGTTCATTCACGCCCATAAAAGCCTGTGATATAATACTGATTATTGATGCCGTAATACTTTTTGCATCATATTCGCCAAATACTGAAAAGATATCTGCTACTGCCATTGCAAAGTTAGTTTTAATTGTACTTATTTCACCAGTTATGTTGAACATAGATATCAAATACTGCTTGATTCGTCCTTTATTCTTTTGAAGGAAAATATCTAAACCACCTATCAGGTTATCTGCCATCGTTGCTCCAATGGATGCTATCGAACCTGTTATTTTTCCAGCATTTTCAATCATTAAGGCAACTAATTTTGCAAAAGCTGCCTGTACTTGTGAATCTGTAAATATATCATTCAGACTTTTCCCAATTCCAGCCAGATGTGATTTTATACTTTTTATTTTTTGAGGAAGATTTCCACTTCCGAGTTTAAATCCCTTTGCAAATAATGCTCCTACCTGATTTATCTTCTTTTTTAGTTCATCAAGCATGCCGGATTCTTTAGTTACTTCTCCACTTCCCACAGTAGATACTTTTCCAGTGCCTGCTCCACTTTTAGAAGAGCTATCCGAGGAACTATTGGCATCTAATTTATTAATCTTATCAAATGACAGTACACTGTTTTTTACTTCTTTTGCTGCTTTTTTTGCCGATTTTCCAACATTAGCCGCACTGTTTGCTGCCTGGTCTGCCGAATCAGCCATATCTTCATAGCCGCTTACTGAATCTTCTGTGTCCTGCTTACCAAATGCTTTTCCTGTAAGCTGTGCAAACTTTCCCATTAAAACATTTAATTTCTGCATTACAGTATTTATTACTTTAATAATAGGTGTAAATGCATTAATCAACCCCTGCCCTATACTAGCTTTCAGAGAATCAAACTGGAGACTCAAAAGTCGGGTTTGGTTTGCCCAGGAATCTGATGTTCGCGCGAAATCCCCTGATGCCTTTGTAAGCTGTTCTGTAACAAACTTGTAGCGGAGTGCCACCTTTTCCTGCTCTGTCATCTTTGATGTGACTTTGCCATACCCATTTGCCAACGCATAAGAATCTAATGCCGTCTGCGTCATTACAACACCAAGATCTTTCAGCGTTTCTGTTTCTCCGGTAAAGACTGACTTTAATTTGGTGTAAGCCTCATCCTGTGATATGTTATAAAAAGAAGCTACATCCCCAGCCAATCCAGTCAATGCTGTTGACATCTTTAGGGATTCCTTTTCCGTAAATCCAAATGCAGATGCCATCGCACCAAATGTTCCTGTAAACTTCTTTGCCATGGTTTCCGACAATCCAAATGAAGCTGCTGCTCCTTTTGCAAAATCATTTATCTTAGCCGACATCGTTGGAAATGAAACATCTACCACATTTTGAACCTCGGCAAGATCTGATCCCAACTCCAGGCATTCTTTCCCAAAATTGACAATCTTTTTAATGGCAAATGCTCCAGCAAGAGCCGCTCCCGTTTTCTTGGCCAGAGATGAAATCCCTAACATTTGCTTATTGAATTGCCCTTGATTGACCACAAGATCTAATTGAATTTCTCCTATGCTCTCGGCCATAGTCTCACCTGCCTTTACTCATCCTCTTTGGCCTCCCTCTCTCCCGCCATATGAATAAATGTATCTTTTAATCTTTCCAGCACCTCTGCCAATTCTTCCTCACTTACCTTTTTGCTTTTCCTCCGAAGCCAATCATTGCGGATTCGGTTTTGTTCTTTTGTAAAGTGCTTTAAAACATTTTGATCCTGCTCTGAACGTATCGACACGATACGTCCAAGAGCAGTCTTAGGTCCTAATCCAATCAAAAGATCTTTAAATTCGTCCCATTTCATTGTTTTAAGCTCTCTTGATAAACGAATCCCGTACTCCGACATAAAAGATGATAGAATCAAATCATAGTCATCAATCAAATCGTAGTACGGGTCATCATTCTCCCCCGGGTTCTTCCTCCCCGGAGATCACATTGATAGCAGAAAAAACGAGTATTGCAAAATCTTTAAAATTCAACTTCATTTTGCTAATCTTTTCACGTGTCTGATCATCAAAAATGAGTTCATACATTGTAGTAATGACACTTGGTGATGGATCTCCACTTTCCGGAAGCATTCCCATTACCTTCAACATCGTTTCCGCATCATTCTGTACCTCCAATTCTACATCTCCTATTTTGATAATCGGATTTTCCTCATAATTAAGTTTTTCTGTAATATCTATTACTTTTGCCATCTGCCCTGTCCTCCTATGCTGCTGGTTCAATCGTTGGTTTTCCGTTACTCAGCACTTCAAATTCAAGCGGAGCCACCGCCGTTGAATCTCCTGCTCCAACATTGGTTACGTTAATAACCGCATCCGTAAATTTGACCACTGTTCCATCTGGGAATGTCCAATGAAAATCTTTTTCGGCATCTCTACCATTTTTCCATGCCAGAGCAGCTACTGCATCATTTCCCTCGTCTCCGACGTTTCTTTTGGCTGTCACGGAAACAGTAACCGACTTTGCAGTCAGCAATCTTCGCGTCCATCCTTCCGTATCAAATGGTGTCCATTCCTCCACTCCATTATCAAATGACACTCCAAATGTCTCGCAGTCCGCAATACTCTTCATTGTAGGTGTCGAATTTGCAGACGCATCAATCTGAAACTGATTTTTGTAACATGGATATACTCCCGTATTTGTAGTTGACATATTATTGTCCTCCTTTTTTACTAATTACCGCTACTTCCAATACCATCTCACGAACTCCAGAATCATCTGGTCCGACATCTTGTATATCATAAAGCGGCAGTATAAATTGTATTACCTCATCATTTACCGTTACCTCGTATGTATTGACCAATGCTTGCATCAAAGCAACTGCTGCCTTTTCCGTATCACGCAGAGATTCATTCCAATGAATCAACAAAGTGACATATTTGCTTTCATATGATTTTAAAGCATCACCACCAATAGCTGTTCGATATTCATGCTGATGTTTACTGTTATATACACCAATAGATTTTTTTGTCTTTGCATCCATCTGTCCCATATACACAGTCTCTGCTATTCCTAGACGATCTACATAATCACGTATATGTGATAACATCATAAGTTTGCCAACCTCCTGTACACTTCTTTGTATACATCTACTGTAAATTGCTCCTTTTTTCCTCCTGGTTCCCAGTCCTCAAACCATTTACCTTTGGCATTCGGATTTTCGTCCTTACTAAATTGATATTCCGGATGAAAATACAGTCTTCTGGCATATGGGGTACTATGTACAATGCTAACTCTGCCTTGTTTTACTTTTTTCGTATTTACAAACATAGCTTCATTTTGCAATGTACCCTGGTCCCTTGGCACTACCTGATTTTGTACCACTTCTGTATGTAACGCCTCTACGGTCTGTTCGAGTGCTGCCCCTTGCGCTCCAGTTAGTTCCTTGATTCGGGGCATATTCAATTTAATCTTTGATTTGCATTGAATCACTTTAGAAGCACCTCCGTATAATTTACTGTGGCGTCCGGATTCCGTGCTTTCTTTCCTTCAACGACTTGCCGTTCAACACCGAACACGGTTGCACTTCCGGATGTAATTACCGGAAGCTCCTTACAGATATCTCCTGGAATCAATGCCGTGCCTGTTATCTCCACAAGTTTCTTTTCTTCCGTCAATATGGTCTTGGCTTTGTCCTGATAATTGCACTTCGTCTCTACAGTTATCGTTTCTAAAGGCTCTCCATATACATTGACACCTTCTCGGTTAAAAGAAAACACAATTGGCGTGGTACAGAATTGCTCTAACACTAAACATGGATACATTTTCAATCACCTCGCAAGCCTGCAGCATAATCCTGTCTGACTTAACTGCTCATAAACATCTTTTCTCATCGGGATTCCTTTCTTTGTAGTTACATTCCAACTTTCACCAAACTGCATAGACACCCCATTGATTGAATACCCCTGCAAAATCATGTCAAATATGTCTTTGTTCTGATACTCAAATTCAGCCTGCATACACACCACTTCCCGGATGATATCCTGCTGAAATGGTGTCATATTTATAATTCCCTGACTTACAATACGATTGAAAGTCAGGGAATCAATATGGCGTGATGCTTGTCTGATATATCGTTCCAGAAGTTCTTCCGGTACGATGGTGCCACCATAAGTATCAAAATAGTATTCTTTTGTTACGTATGGAACATACGACATAAGCATCTGCCCCCTACTCTTCTTCTCCGGTATATTCCTCTGTATCTACATCTACATAAATGGAATCAATCTTTCCATCACGGCCATTTGGAAATACAAACACATCGGAAAGTGAACGATTCTGATACAGATATCCGTCCCCCTTAGTATGTGCCCCCGGCGCAAAGTAATAGATAGAGGAAATCTTTGGCACAATCTTACATGTCTGACCACAAGCCACAAGCACATTGATCTTATGCGAACCCTCTACTTTCTCAAAATAAGTGGAAAGATTTGACTTTGCCGGACTTGACACCTTACTGTAACTGCCTTCTGATTCAGTATAGTATGTTTTTCCCGATACTACTTCGGTATCTTCCGTTTTTAAGTAGGATGCTTTCATAGGGATAAATCCGCCATCCGTCGGCTCCCAGTCAAAGCGATCGTAAAAACGTTCATCGTCAATAACTTCCATGAGTGTCACTCCATCAATGTCTGTCACTCTGGTTTCAATCCCAACACCGCCTTCCGCAATCTGGGTCATCTCGATCTTACGCGTAAAACTTTCTGACTGTTCCAACAGATCCATGATAAAAGAATCCACGTACATGATAAGTGAGCCATTTGCCTTATAGCGGCGAAGTTTTCCGGAAGCAAGGAATGTTTTTAACTTTTCAAAAACATTTGCTTTGGTATAACTTCCGGATCCGCTTCGTGGAGTAGCCGAATGATACTTGCTTAATTCCTGCGCTTTTGCAGCCACCTTTGAAAAGAACAACGCATCTGTCTCCGGTACAACCTGGGTCTGTTCAAAAACACGTGATACGTTTTCAATGGATGCAGTAGCATTGGTCTCATCCACGTCTGCTTTATCCACCTCAAATTCAATATCACGATCATGTGTCAATGTAAACGGAACATCTTTCTGTACATAAGAGCCTTTGTTCCATCCACCATTGCGGTTGTGATTTTTAAAGCCTGATGTGGACATCTGCGTAAAATGAAACGTTCTGGCATCCAGCCATCTTACGTTGGTTGTTACAAATGGGGAAGTCAAAGTCCCCTGAATCAAAATTTCAAGGAGTTCCGGACTCCATGATTCTGCATAATTCAAATTTTGCATATGTTATACCATCCTTTCTTAGTTATAGCGATTCCATCTCTTTTTGGGAACCTGCTGTGTTTGAGTTTGCTGTCCCTGCTGGTTTAAGTCGCCTCCGGCTCCAATCTGTCTGAAACCACTCTGTTGTTCCTGCTGCGGTTTTAATTCCGGCAGCTCCTCCAAAACCTTATTAAGGGATTCTTTTAACGTTTCTTTGTTGATTCCATTTTCATCTGCCACTTTGCTAAGATCTGCAAGTTTCAGGATGTATGGCATCGTCTTTAATTCCACTCCAATCTCTCCTGCAAGAAACATTGCTTCTTTTTCAATATTAGCCTGCAGTTCACGAGCATGTGCTGTTTGCAGTTCATTCTGTAACGCTCCTATATCCGGTGTAGCTGCTGCCTGTTTTTCCTTAAACGTCGCAATAGCCTCTTCCATCTGTTCTTTGGTAAGCCCTTGATTTTTCAAAAAGCCTTTAATAACAGATTCTTCCGTCGCCGCCTGCTTTCCGGCTACAACCTGTGCCAATTTGTCATAGTCAATATTAGCCTGTGGCGGTGTTGGCTCCTGTTGTGACTGCTGCCCTTTTGCGCCTTGTGGCTGCTGTGCTCCTGATTCCACCGCGCCTGTACCTTGTGTACCGCTTTCTCCGGCAGCTCCTTCAGCAAAATATTGAAGATTGATTGGTAATGTTTTTTTGTCCATGTGATTTGCTCCTTCCATAACAGTTTTTTCCGTGCTGTCTGCACTACAGTTTTATGTGTGTCTCACGTAACAGTTTCTTCCTCGGTGTCTCCGCGTAGTTTTATGCCTTCGGGCAATAAAAAAACAACCTTACTCGGTTGTCTTCTTTGCTTTATTTTCTTTTATCTCTTCTACCAATCCAAGATCAGCAAGATACTCCGCTCGCCTTGCATCTACATCAAGTGTCTCTCCTTTTTTTCGTAATTGCAATTCTGCTGTCTTGTCCCGGAAGTCATGTATAACCCTAACTTTCAATATACCAATCCTCCTTTCTGTTGCGCGGGCGCAACTTCTTTATTTTTTAGATTTCTTACAAAATTTTAATCCTTTATGTTGACTTTTTCATAATATGGGATATAATATAAGTAAGATATCTTAAATAAATCCGTTTGTGGACCAGCTTTGGACCATGAATGGATTTATTTTTTTACTCTAATAATTTTTACAACCTTGTCTTTGTCTTTTATTATCACCTCCGTATTGTTTAAACACCTATCAGATGCTCTATCCTCTATACATTTCACACATTCTTCCAATGACATTTTTCTATTTGAAACGTCAAGTACAATTCCACATTTTGAATATTCTCTATTATCTCTTTGTAATGTTTCCTCGATCTGTTTTCTTGCCTTTCTCAATCTTACATCAATGGCATTTTTACTTGATGGTTCTTTATATTCCCAATATGTATTATTCCATAGAGCATCTGGCCTTTTTCCAATTTTAGAGCTTTCTTTTAAACATATTATATCTCCACCAAATAAGTCGTATAGCCATTGTGTTATTTCTCTATCATCTTCATTTGTCCCATCTTCAAAAAGAATTGTTCCTTTATCTTTCTTTAAATTATTCAAATATTCTTCTGTAATATCTTCAACTTTTCTTTTCCGTTTAATCGTATGCTGTTTCCATTGCTCTTGCTTTTCCGCATACTTTTCCTTATTATCCGGATCTAATGAAAATTCTGCCAATCTTCCATATTTCTCTGTCTGTCTTCTCGCATATTGCTGTCGGACTTCTTTCTTTGCATCTTTCTCAATCTTCGCAATCTCTTCCGGTTTCCACTCTGAATCAGGTGGTGTACTAATTCCGGGGAAATATGTAGTATGGCTGTCTTTGCATCTTGGGTGATACAGCCCGGCAGAAATTGCGGCACTCATAAGAGGATATGGTCCATCCTCTGCAGTACCACCGCTCCACACATCATCTATTAATATCTTCCCACAAAATGGAAGACATTTCGGGCAGGGATTACCACGTTTATTCATGATAACCGTAGCAATTCCCCACTCCTTCCGTTTCTGACCTTCTCCTTGAAGATATGCTCTCTTACTTGCCGTTCGAATTGCCATATCCGCATAATCTGAAAGCGTATGCCGTGCACCATTTCTGTATTCCACACAATTCAAGCCGGCGCTTATAAAATCTTTCGTTGCCATGTCAACCGCTTTTTCATAAGTTCCTGCTCCTGTATTTGCATATACCTGTGCATTAAATATAACGCGTCGATATCGATCATTTGACATACGGAGAATAGCTGTCTCAGCCTTTTGCATATCATTTTGGATCGCAGTAAGTAAGGCTTCTAATTTTCGCTCATTTAAACGAAAAAATTCTGCTGATGCCCCAGCTGAAACCCGTCTTGCTGGCAATCCTCTTTTTATAGCTCGAAGAATGGCCGTTTCTTGATTCATCTCGCCTTCTACTTTTGCCATACGAATCAGTTCATCTATTTGCTTATTGATATCCTGAAACTTCTTTCCGTAAACCTCTTTATTCTTTCTTTTATATCCTTCCAAGGCCTTTAATTGTTCCACCTGCCACATTGCCCACTGGCGCTGTTCATTGACCTCTTCTACTTTATGATTTTGCATATTGCGAATCATGGAAGCCATCAATTCTTTTTCTATAGCGGCAAAAGCCTTTCCAATATCATATTCATCTGCCATTCGCATGTACCTTAAAGCCCTGTTGTTTGAATAATCGTATCATTGCTTTTAACTGTGTGGAACTAGCGCATTTATCATTTCGAAGTTCCGCATAGTTATTTTTTTCAACGGCGTAAATTCCCCTTGGCACCTGCTCTTTTGCTATCTTCAAAAGTTCCTCATACTTCTTTCTGCTCATCTGATATGTTCTTTTTGCCACCAATACTTTCATCTTTATCCTCCTCATTCATCCAAAGATCTTCATTTGCCGCTGGTTCTTCCATCTCTGCAATTCCAAGTTCCGTTTTGATCCGGCCAACCTCGTCTTTCTTCCAGTTCTCATCTTTATCATCGCCATACAGTTCTTCGACTGCTGCCTCTACAGACATCATCTGACCGCTGCGGGCCTTCCCGATAGTCTCTACCTGACTTTCGAACGATGGATTTGCATAATCGCCAAAATTAACCGTTACTTTCACATCTCTTACTTTTTCTCTTATATACTCGTAATATGCCTTGATACAAGTTTCAACCAAAAGAGGAATATCCACCTGTAACGCGTTAATGATCGCATCTCGTGTATAAAGCGTTGCTTTTTCCTTTTCCCTCTGTGCGTCGGCATTATCTAATTTCTTCATATCGATACCAAGTGTTGATGGAGATATTAAACCTTGCAGACACAGATCCAGAGCCGTTACATAGGTCTGAAAATAACTCTGGTATGGTATTTCCGGCTGTTCAACATCAATCTTATTCGTTCCACCTTCCGACATATCTGCATCAATCTTTATGTATCGATTATCAAAATGATTTGGCTTCAACATCGCCCCTGTTTCCGGATGTCTTGGAATTATATTCTCTGGAATATACTCTTTCGCACGTCCTGCTCGTAAAGCATCCATCCATTGGCTCCATGCTTCATCTAATGCGTCAAAAGAATCTATTTTTTTATCATAGATACTCTGTCCCCTCTCATCCCATTTTCCTGATTCATAAAATTGTATTGGGACTGCCATCATATACGGAGCATCCTTGGAACCAAACTCCACATCAACCAAATTGGCTGTCTGTGGAATGGTATTTAGCAATACCGGCTTATCTTTAGAATACAATTCATATGTAATCTTGCCATAACCATAATGCTCATCAAGGATATACTTATTTCCTTTATGGATGTACTCTGTCTTAAATATAATTTCTCGGACACGTCCGCGTTTTGTCACCAATTCAATACGATCACCAGGATAAAATTCAATAATAGGATATGGTCCAATTTCTGTATCAAAGGATATCTTGAACGCTCCATCTCCAATATATAATGTTTCCTTGACTGCCTTTTCAATCTTTTTACGGAACTTATTATCTTTACTGATTTTGTCCCACAGTTCTTGTGTTGATCTATCATTTTCAATACTGATGCTCATATCTGTGATAACAATTCCCGCCAATACATCAACTATCAACGCCGGAAGTCCTGTATGAATTTTACGGATTTCCATACCCGGACTGCTTTTGCAAGACCAAAACTTATAGGAATCTACCCCTTTATTGATCTGTTCATACAACTGCTGCAATTCACTACTGTCACCGCGATACCAAATTCGATTCCGGATTGCATTGACTTCATAATCCATTGTCTCATTGATCTGTATACTAAGCGGCGAAGCAGCATTTACATTTAGCCAGCTTCTTATCCCTCGCTTTACTCTTTCTGTCATATCATTCCAACTCACTTTTATGCCTCCTCATATCCAATCATCTGACGATACGGAATCCATGCGTATTGATTGGCATTTATTGTATGGTCATTTCTATCTTCCGGAATATCTTTATCCTCTTCCCAGGAATACCGTTCCAATTCTCCGATATGTTCCGTACATGTATCAACCACCAAGTAACATCCCTGCTGAATCCATCCGAGCTGCAATTTGATACGATCGATGATCGTAACCTTTTTATACGACTCCACAAAATTATACATGCAGCTATGAAGCCGTTTGTACTTTCGCAATTCTGTAATCGTCGCCGCGTCTGCGCAGTCAATAAAGGTATCTTTTGAAAATCCCCATTCTTCCCGACACCGTTCCAGCCAGTCAATAAACTTAACCGCCGTGTCCGATGGTGCCAACGGATTTTCCAACTCAGCATTACTATATACCCGTTCACTCAATGTGATTAGTTTTCGATCTTCCGTAATCCCTTGGAAAATCATTGCTATTGTGTCTTTTGACTTGGATGAATAGGATGTATCCATGCCTGCGGTGAACCGTTTAAATTTCAAATTTCCAGAAGAAACCTGTTTTTTTACCCAGTCTGCCGTAACAACATGATGTTTCCTGGAAAAGTTGGGAAAAACCAATCCTGTGGCTCTTCCTCGTAATCCCAGTATCTTATTTTTCCATATCTTTGTACCCTTAGGTGTATTCTCAAAGATCCTTTCTTTCTTCTCCTTCGACAAACCTAAATTATGATCAAAAGAAAAGAACCAGTGTACCCATCCGGGTTTTGGTTCTCCCTGCAATTCTTCCATGATCTCGTCAGGTGTCTCTTGTTCCCACTCGGAAAGCGGTCTGGAAGAGTTAATATATTCTTTGTATATTTCCAAATTCGGATCATCCGGATTCAGTGTCGCCATAAAATAATCACATCGCATGGATGCTTCACGGACAAATTCAATATTTGCCGTATTAATCTCATCAATATAAAGACATCCATACTGACCACCTAAGGCTTTCTGCCATTTTTTCTTGTCTCCATAACCCATGATGTAGATTACTTTATCTCCCCCGGATGTGTGATATAAAATATGCGGTATTTTTTCATCTTTTGTACCATTTCCGTTATACTCAGCTAACACACCAAAGTCATCAATGATTCCCAAGTCCTTGTTAATTATGTTCTTTTCAGCAGTTCCCGTGTCTTTTGCTGCGATTATATGTAGTTTTTTAGGAGATTCTGCCACCTTTAACATGAATTTAAACAATCCAACTGTGGTTTTTCCTGCTGCCGTAGTCCCTTCCAGAAACTCAACCGGAGCATTGCAACGAATAAACGCTTTATACTTATCCGATAAGAGCAGACGCTCTGTACTCATTACGCATCACCACGCATCTGTTTTATCAAATCATCTAGTTTGGATTTTTCCTCTTCAACACCTGATACCTCTACACGGTCTTTGAACATTCCTAAATGTCGTCCCAGTAATTCCAGTGCTTTGTTTTTATCATACTGCTCAACGACTATTCCATACTTTCCATGCTTTACTGCCGCGATGGCACGTATCTGTTCATCTGTAAGATTTTCTGTAAGTGTGAACTGAATATCGTTTATCAACACCGGTTTCCCATCCTGATCAAATAAAGGTATCCGAACTCCATCTGCAGCAGTAATCACCGCCTGTTTCTCAATTACTTTTACATAATCTGAATTTTGGGCGAAGGCAATGGCTGCCAATTCTCTTATTACCATATCCTGGGTAATTTCTGTTCTTTTTTCACGATCTTTCATGCGTTTTTCAATATAGCTTTGAACCTTGACATTTCTCAACATCCTGCTGCCTGCCTGTGATGCCGTGGAATCCTTTTTAACACTGGGATACGCCGCTTTATATGCCTGTGTTGCATTAAGATCTTTTAAATACTCTTCACAAAATCTTTTTTGCTTCTCCGTTAGCTTTGCCATTTCCTTCACCTGCCTTTCTATTCCTTAACGCAAAAAGAGCAACTACACTTGGTAACTGCTCTTTTAATGGAGGGATACTGTATTGAGGATTCTTTACAATACGATAATAACACATATTAATATGCAAAAATATGAAATGTTTTATTTTATTTGCACATTTAAAAGTGCACTACCGTGAATATTGATTACCTGCCGCCAACTGTATTTCATCTCTTCTGCAATAGCATTCCACTTTTTTCCCTCTATGTAGCGCATTCGAAGGACTTTCTGTTCATTTGGATCCGTCATTTCCGTGATCTTCGTCTCAATATCGACCTTGATACTCATTGCGGTTACCTTAGCTTCGTCAATTTTTCTTTGCCAATTTTCGATTTTGACAAGCAAATCTGAAAGGTCTGCCTGATGTCCACCGCCTTTAGGCATATCCGAGAGTTGCTGCGTTTTGGCCGCCTGTTCCACCTGCCGGATTGACTTCAATTGTTCTTCCAGGACAGCCAATCTTTTACACGCATCAAGATACCCCCAAAGGTATTCTTTCTTTTTTTCATTTTCTTTCTTCTGATCGTTTTCTACTTTTTGATCTTTATTCAAAGCATAATCTCCTTTCTACTGCTGCCTCTTTGCTTTTTGTTGCGCCGGCGCAACTCAATTATCCTGCCGATGCTTTTCCATTTATTATCTTTGAAATGTTATGAATGTACAAAGCTAGTCTTACCGCGCCAAAGTAGTCGTCGTAATCTGGCATTCGTCCGTGCATGATGTCGCATTGAGCAAAAGCATGGACTGCTGCCTGGATAATTTGATTTGTTTTAGATTTCATTCTTTGTTTTCCTCTCTTTCTAACAATTCTAAATTGCCGATTTGTATAGCATCTTTTGTAGCGTTTCCGCTTGCAAGTTCCACTCGGCTTTTACTTCATTCAAATTTCTTCCACTTGGATATCCATAATTCGGCACTGGACAATACATATTATTGCATTTAACCATATACATTAAACCGGTACTGCTCCAATGTTCAATAATTGGTTTTCTGCCACATAAAGGACACGGTTTTAATTCTTTTGTGACCATATCACCCCTCCATTCTTTCAGTCAATTCTTTCAGTTTTGCCTCTGCCTCCGATTTGGTAAGGAATACTGTTTTGCCAAAATCTTCAAAACAAAATTCTTCGCAATCAATTGTATATGTTGCTTTGCTGCTTGGCGTTACTTTTAATTCAATTTTACTGGCATTCAACTTATAAATGTCACAAAAGCTTTCATCCAGAAAATATAAGATATCTACTTTGCCAAGTGCATATGGAATTTTAACGAACATTCCCTGTTCTTCCAAATCTTCATATTCCGCAAGCCTTTTCAGCGCTGTTCTTATATCATCTTTGGTCATTTCCGCCGGGATTGTATCTTCATACTTGCCTTTTGTATATACAATCAGATCATCTTTATCTACCCTTTTTATTCTTTTTGTCACTCTATCCATAATTCCACCATCCTCCTTGTACGGCTCCGGCAATGGCATCCATGCCACTACTTTTTCATCAATCACATTATTATAAACTTCATCCGGATTGAAATGTCTATATTCCCACCACCCTTTTGGAATAATGCGGCAGTCGTTTTCTTCGTCCCACTCTCCGTCAATATCCATCCAAACCCAGCAACTGTTGACCTCCGAAACAGTTCCATCTTCATAGAGTGCTGTTGTGATCGTTTTGTATTCTTTGCCATCACTTCTTTTGCTCACTGCACAGATCAATACTTCCTTCTCTACTTCCGGCAATCTTTCTTTGACTGATATCCAATTTTTATTCATATCTTTTCTCCTTTCATCTGCTCCGCAACTTTGTCGATTGCAAAATACGCTGTTTCTTTCTCATAGTCCAAACACTTCATAAGCCATACTGGTCTTCCACGACTTCATTCATGTAACACCTTCATGTCATATCCGCTTTTTACAAACGCAATAGTTTTCTGATGGTTACAAACATTTCCAAGATACGTATAAATCTCCATCATTTCATCTTCTGTAAAATTGGTATCCATAAAATCGTTTATTCCATCTAACATACGCGTTCTGTATTTACGATTCCTCCATTCCTGACTATATGGCTGACCTTTACATGCAGATCTCGACAGCCACTCTAAAACTTTATACTCAACATCCTCCGGATACTCACAATCTCTTAATATGAACCACTGGTTACTTTTTTTATCAGCTATAAATTCCTCGTTGCCATTTATAAAACTGCCTGGAAACGATAAAAGCAACGCATTTTTTGTCTCTCTCATATCCTCATACTCTGGTTGGCATTTTTTTAATCTGCATCTTAACTTATCTCCATCTTCAAATTCTGAATGAAAACACTTTTCACAATCCACTCTTTTCATCAGCTTTTCCTCTCTTTCTTAAGTTTTTAATCCACACAATTTCTCCTTTCCAATCACCCTGCATTTTTGGTGGCTCAAAAAAAGTCATACTATTCGTAACTAAATATACAGAAAGGAGAAGAGTTTATGATTATACGAAATAATCATGTACGTTATGCCGTATTCATGCTTTGGATATTGCTCTCGTTTATGGAGCAAATCACCCAGAATCCCATGTGGGGTTCACTAAGCGAATGCGCTGCGTACATACTCTCATTTTAAGGCAATGCCGGCACCTTGTGTCGGCTTTACCTTTCTTTTTCACAACACCATTATTCCCATGCCCTTTGCATAAGCATATTCCAGAGTTGCTCCCCGGCTCTGCTGCCAGCCTTCCATCATGTAAATTCCATCACACATGCCAAGCATACACAGGGATATTCTCATGTACTCCTCCCACGTGGTGCTTTCCGGCAAATTGGCGTTTACTTTGGCAGGATTGATTACCTCCACTCCTTGATGGACCAGACCCAAAGCAGTTTCTATCCGTTCAAACCTTTCAAGATAATCTTTCGTACCGGTAATCGGACCGCTTATGTACACTTTCTTTAAGGTACTTGGATTATATTCCTCCACGGAAAGCCCCATAATGCTATACCGACCATTTACGGCAAAATACTCCTTTACCTGCTCAAAATTCCAAAATCCATCATAAATAGGGAATTTTTCTCCTCTGTTATTTGCAATCTTGCCATCCTTGATCTCGTAGATTTTACCGGCAGTAAAATTGATATCCGTTTCTAAAAACCGTACTTTTCCATTGTATCTTCTCATATCATTACTCCTTTCAATCCCTGCTGCCTTGATAAATATCTTTGCAGCACCTTTTTTATAACCTGTTCCGTCACGTCAAGTTCGTCGGCAATATCCTTTAACTTCCAGCCGGCTCTTGCCAGTGCCAAAACTTTGCCCTGATCTGTAGCTGCGATCATCGCCTTTTCTACAATCAGTCGCAGTTCATTATCCTCGCATTCACCATCCTGTCCTAATTTACTTTCATACAGTTTAATGCGTTCTACAATCGTTTTCCTCGATGCACCATACTTTTCAGATACTGCCTCCAGACTAAAACCTGCAGCCAGCTCCTTCATAATGTCCTCGATGGCATCATCTATCCGTTTCCGCCGCTGGTTAATGCTTTGCTTAAACCATTCCGGACAGTCATCACTTTTTCGAATCAACGTAACGTAGTGTATTACCGTTGCTGGTTTTAAATTAAGATTTCTTGCAATCTCTGCATTACTCAATCCTTCCTTTTTCAGACGGATAATTCCGTCTCTGCTCTGCTTATTCATCGTATCTCCTTTCGCACTAACAACTTGTCATAGCTTACCAAATGATGTCTTCCGCGGATCAGGCACAGGGCTGTAGCCGCAAAACACTTTTGGATCCGCGCATACTCTCCGGTACCCGCCATCCGATATATCTGTCCCGGTGCATAGATCATTCCAATTCCCCCAATCGTTGGCCACATTCATGGCAAAATTTATGAAACTCCGTGTCACGGATATCCTCGTTTCCACACGACGGGCAGTATGCGTAACAGCCGTCCCATGCGATTTTTACTTTTTTCGGAATGTAGTAATGCGTAATCGCTTCTGTGATCACATCGACTGCATCGCATACTGCTGCCTCTGTTCTTTTTTCTTTCATTCTTCCATCTTTCTCCCGCACATCGGGCAATACGAAAATTCAATGATTCCATACCGAAGTCCACTGTCAAGTTCAATCCTTCCGGTACCGTGTCTTGTCAGGTGCAGATGAAAGGATCCGTCATTTGTCTCGATATCCTTATTGCCGGCACAATACTGGCATTCGCCATCGACAACATCCGGTACTACTTCGACCGGTTCTGCCCCTTCTTTCTGTTCTGCTTCGACATGGTCTCGCCCTCGAACTTCCGAGGCTGGCCCCACTTTTGCCGGCTCTGTTTTCTCCTCATTTTTGGCATTTTCATAGGTTACCGGCATTTCTTCAGCAAATTCACGGATATCACTCTGCCCTTCCAAAATCAGATGTTCTTCCTGATTTTTCGGGCTTTCCGGCACTTTTTTCTCTTCTTTTTGTGTCGGTGCTGACTGCTTTGGTGCGACATGGTCTCGCCCTCGAACTTTCGAGGCTGGTGCCACTTTTGGTATCGTTTTTTCATCTTCCAGAAGATTTTTTCCAAATGTTTTTTCATACCAGGTATTTTTCCCGGATAATTCGACACTTGACAGATTCAATAACGCCTCCAGCAACTCATTGTAAGAATACTCTTCTTTGGACATTCCCCTCATCACGATAAATTTATCTTTCTTGAAGAAATACATGCACGATCCGGCTCGCTGGTTCCCATAGCCATTTTCAGACAAAGCAAGAAAGATATCCTGCTCGTTACAGTCTTCTCCGGCGTCCTTTTTCATCATAAGCGGCCACAGTTTGGGGATCCGTCTTGCATACGCATCCAGTTCGAACAGCTGCCGGATACTCTGCACCAAAAGACTTTCCTCTGCTGCCTCCGGAATAAAGGATTTTCCAAAGTCTTCAACTTCACGTGCTTTCTCTGCTGCCTTATATTCGTTCTTAATCTCCCGGATCTCATCCCGTTTCATATCCGGATGAAGTTCTTCCCGGATCTGCTCCGGAAGTTTCAGCATTTCGGATAATTTTGCTTGACCGTAACCTTCATACTGTGGTTTCAGCACGGTAGAATACCCTCCCTCACTATATTCCCGGTTGATCGACATGAATCTTGATGTCTGCGCTTTATCCCAGCCATACTCCTGCTTGGCAAATTCGATGATACTGCTATATCCTTTTTGCCGGAATAGCTCCGCATCATCTGCCTTGCGAAGCACGTATCCAATCTCTACGATTGACGTACATGCCTTTCTCTGTGCCTGATCTATTGCTTTGGTGACATCCTCCATATCATTGATCACTATACTTAACTGTTCCATTCTTTGCTCCTTTCCCTGCCGGAGATACCCCCGGCAGTCTGCTATATGATTCAAATGACTTATAACCCGTGATGTAAAAGCCATTTGGTGCTTACAGCCAGTTTCTTCCGAATATCTGCTGAAATTCTTCCCGGCTTCCGTGATATTCTTCAAATGCTTTCTGCCCCTCTGCTTTCAGATAAAGATCTGTCTCCCGGCATTTATGTACCGCCTGCGGACCATTTTCGTGACATTTCTGCCCGCACAGCCGCACCTTTAGTCCATACTTTTCAGACCAGCGGCGGTTGGGACCACCGAAGATATGATGCCAGTGCAGATGATCCATCGATCCATTTGCACCGCATAAAAAGCAGGTCATTCCATCATGCATAATGCTTTTTGCCATGTGTCTTTTCCTCCACAAATTGATTTAAAAATGCGTCTACCTCGATACGTTCCTCGTGTTCTTTGTTATACTTTCCATGGCGCTGGAGTATCTCATACTCCGGCGTTATCTCTACGGTATAGTAGGGCTTGTCCGGTGCCGACTGCTGCCTCAAAAACAGGATATAGCTCTTTCCATGGAGCATTTTCTCTGTGTAATTTCCGGCTCCCACACAGATATGCTGGATCTGTCCTTCCCGCACTATCTCGACATTGCTCTTTGCCGGCCGAAGAATATATTTTTCATCCGCGAAAGAGAATTTTTTTGCGATTTTCTTATAGACTTTTTCAATCGCTCTGTCCTTTTTCGACGCCTCAGCAAGTCGTTTTTTGTTTTTCTGATCATTAATCAGCTCTACCAATTGATCATGTGCATTTTCAAGATTATCTGGATAA
>ERZ808275.178-NODE-178-length-35959-cov-6.027936_pt1 | contig 35959 bp, 61 predicted proteins | sample MGYA00520894_ERZ808275 | MGnify/ENA primary metagenome ERZ808275 (study PRJEB31516, sample SAMN03275598) | gut metagenome | biome: mammalia-associated habitat; material: feces | host: Papio cynocephalus | place: Kenya | collected 2012-08-03 ... | reverse complement strand
TAAAATTATACTCTAAGGCTATTCTATATTACCATACTATTTTTAACTTGTCAATAAGTTTTTGAAATTTTTTCTATCTTTATTTTCTTTATTTATTCTCTTTAATATTTTCTTCATTTAATAATATTTTCTTCCTTTAATCCCATCCCTTAATTCCTTAAAATTATAAAATATAGAAAATTCCTTTCTTTTATCACTCCCTTAAAAAAATCCATTAAATTGCATATCGTGCATTTCATACAGCTTCGCTTCCTGAAAGCTCTGCGAGGGTAAACCCTCTTGAGCTGTGGCTACTCCTTCCCTGGATAATATTATGATTGTATGAGATAGCATTATGATTGTATGATTAGAGATTAAAGTTGAATTTAAAATTAAAATTGTATGAGATTAAAATTGTATTTTTAAAAATAACCCCCCTCTTTCTCCAATGTTAAAACTTTATGACAGAATTGTTACAAAATTGTAACAGAAATGAACGAAAGTACCTAAATTCCGCTCCCAAAAATTTATAAAAAAAATACAATTTTGATCGTAATATATTATATATTATTAGTCCTATATATTAGGATCAAAATTGTATTTTTTTTACCATTTTCTAAGTCCCTAATTTTTATGGTTTTATGCGTTTCTGTTACACAATTGTAACATTTTGTTCATAATTTGTTCATATTTATTACACATAAAGTTCACATAAGAAGTGAAAAGCTCATATAAAAGTTCATACAACAAAATGAAAGTTTGTAAAATGATTTTGTGAACTGTCTTTGTGCCTATATACTAGACTAGATCTAGACTAGTAATCGCTTGCTGTGTAAACTATCTGGTAAGCTAATAAGTAATTAAGCTAATAAGCAATGTAAAATATATGTGAATGTAAAATATATGCGAAACCTTGAAAAATCTTTCAAGGTGAATTTCCTATTTGCTTTTTTGAAATTCTATCCTTTAGAAAGTCTATCCTTTATTTGAGATTCTATTATCTTCTCTTTAATGTATTAACAATTCTCTTCAGCATATTAACAACATATTAACAACCAAAATCAATTCTTGAACAATATCATTGAACAATATCATTCCTTGAATTCCTATTCTGTGTATAACTCTATGGATATTGTGGATAAGTTATTTTATGAAAATATATGTATCGACATTTTTTGAAAAATTATTAGGTTTCCTTAGTTTGTGAATATTTATGCATGAATAAGTATCAAAAAATGCAAAAATATAAGTAAAGAAGAAAATTTGTGTTGTGTTTGTGCTTACCCGAAATCCCTCTATTTCCAAGGGATGTAGAGGTTTTTTCAAAATTTTTTCATAAATATTATACCACTTTGTGGTTTCATTTTTTGCAACACCTTAAAAACTGGTATAATCCAAGACAGTACATCATAAGCTCCCCAAAGCCAAAGGAACAAGTAACAACTGGGCTCACGGAAGTGATTTTAGGTCGAAGCGAACAGCGTAGACCGTTAAAAAATCAGCTTTCGTGGACGTGGGGTGAGCCTCTTGCGCTAGCGAGAGGTGAGGGGTATGTCAATACACCCCTTCTTTCAGCAAGTGAAAACTAACCCATAAACGACAAGTAACCAACTTCTGAAAAGTTTAAAGGAAAGATTAATAAAGGAATGAGTAGCCAAGGAAAGAATAACAACAGTTGAAACTAGCTAGACTAGTACTAGTCTAGATCTAGTATAGAGAAGAGTATATATAGAATATAGAATATAGAATATAAAGTATATAAAGTATATAAAGAAAGAGGAAAAATAAAAACACTATTCAATATCCTCTTGACAAAGGAAAGAATAGATGATATAATAAGAGCATACAATATAAAAGCATATAGCAATAAAGTACACAAAGTATACCAGGAGTATACCAGGATAAAATTCTAAAATTCAAAGAGAGGTACAAAATATGAAATTACAAGAAGTACAAAGAGAATTATCTAAATATAGAAATGGCACATTCTTTTATATAATATGGGAGAGTAAGATACCAGTCAAAGCTAAATATAAAAATGAATATGTAGTTACTAAGATAGTAAGAAGCCAAGTAAGAAAAGGTATAAAGTATACACATACAAAGCAAGCTATAGAGAAGTGGGTAGATAATAATATTAATAATCTACCTACAAATCTTTCTACTTCTTCTACAAAGGAGAATATAGTAGCTACAATACAGAGAGATAAGAATAAAGATAATTATTTAACTACTTCACCTTTAGCATGGGGTAAATGGAAAGAGCAAGGTTTAATACTTGAGCATACTAATAAACAAGGAGAATATAAAACCTATGTAAGATTATATAGTGTACCTTATCATAAAGGAGCTATTAATAGTACACAGGCTGAATATTTTCTTAATGGTAAGTTAATAAGTAAATCTGAACTACAAAGATTAGGAATAGTAAATGATAGTTACTGGAAAGATAAAGAGAAGAATTTATTTAATCTTTGTACAGACAATATAATTTCTATAGGAAAGTAGGTGAGAGGATGAAATTATTAAACAAAGTGATTAGCAGTAATAAAATAAACCCAAGAAAGAAATTGCAATTTTATGATAATAACACTCTTGAATTATCAGAAGTAGAAAAGACAGATATAATTCTTTATGAATTGCTCAAAGTAAAGAAAGCAGTGAATATGGATTTAAATATATATATTAGTACGATAGGGATATATAGTAGTTTCATACAGGCTTATGAAGCAATGAAAAAAGCAGGAATGATATGTTTAGTAAATAGCGGTAGTAAAATCATACAGAAAGCAGATTATGAAGCACAGGAAATAATATCATATGAAGGTAGAGTAGAATATAACTACTTAGGAGACAAATATATTATAAACAAAGTAGTATATAAGAGAGATAAAGAAACAGAAGAAGCAGTATATAAAGAGCATGAAGCAATAGCTGATTTCAAAGAATAATAAGAGAATAAAAGCAAGAAAGAATAACAAGAACAACAGGAGATTATAGCTACAGAAACATTCCAAGATAAGGAAAGAGCAATAGTCTCCTAAAAAAACAAAAAGAACGAATGACAATTAAGTACAATTAAATATCATTGATAATAAAACATATAATAGACATAAAAAAAGAAAATAATAATAAAGGAGTAAAAAAATGAGTTGTAAAAGAATTGATTTAATTGGAGAAACTTTTGGATATCTACAAGTTATTGATAAAGCTGAAAATAGCAAGACTAATAGAACTTAATGGAAATGTAAATGCAAATGTGGTAAAGAAATAATAGTCTTAACTAGTAATTTAAGACACGGACATACAAAATCTTGTGGTTGTCTAAGAATAGAAACAAATTCTAAAAAAAATAATTATATTGAAAAAGAAAATTATATGATAGGATATACTCAAGAAGGACAAGAATTTTATTTCAGTAAAAAAGATTATGAAAAAATAAAACCTTATTATTGGTTTATAAATTACTTTGGCTATGTACAAACAAAAATGAAAAATAAAATGGTGCTTTTTCATAGATTTATTCTAAATCCTAAAAAAACTAAAGTAGTAGACCATATAAATCATAATACTGTAGATAATCGAAGAGAAAATTTACGCATAGTTACAACAAAAAAAAATTGTGAGAATCGAAGTATTACCAAAAGAAATACTTCAGGAGTTGTAGGAGTTTCTTGGTTATCAGATAAACAAAAATGGATGTCTCAAATTGGTTCTAATAGACAAAAAATAATCTTAGGATATTTTGATAGTTTTGAAGAAGCAGTTAAAATACGTAAAAAAGCTGAAGAAGAATTGTTTACAAAAATTCCAGAAGTACCACAAATACAAAAATAAAATTACCCCTTAAAGCTCATGATAAAAAAAATATATAATTTCATTATCAAATTTGTTTTCTTGAAATAACCTATAATTTTTTAGCTCTGAGGGTAAAATAAAAATATAAATTAAATGAGAAATAAATAAAATAAATTCAAAAATAAATGATAATAAATAACAATAAATAATTTTTATAAAATTAAAACAAAAAGAAAATAGAAAGGAAAATATATCATGAAAAAAAGAGTATATAAATCCAATGGTGTTAAAGCTCCTACTCCTGCTGATACTTTAGACAGGGAAGATATTCAAAAATTAAAAGATTATTTCCTTAGCTTAGATTTAACTAAACCTAACAACCTAAGAAATTATACCCTATTCACTTTTAACATTAATGTGGGTTTAAGAGCACAAGATTTACTTTCTTTGCCTAAAGATTTAATTATTCGTAATGGGAAGGTAGTAGATTTATTTGCTATTAGAGAAATGAAAACTGGTAAGAAAAGAATAATTGAATTAAATAACACAGCTCAAAAAGTTATACAACAGTATTATGATACTTTCTACGAGGTATTAAAAAATAGTCCTTATCTTTTCCCAAGTAGAAAGAAAAATCAAGGCACTGGACATTTAACATTATCTTCTTTTGATAAGATATTAAGAGAAGCAAGAGACAAATCAGGAGTAAACCCAGCTTATACAGTAAGTAGTCACTCAGCAAGAAAATGTTTAGGCACGGCTTTATATAATCAAGGAGTACCTATTCAGCAAATACAAATGATGTTTGGACATAATAGACCAGAAACAACCATGATATATATTTCAGCTTTAAAACAGAAAGCACAGAAGTTATATCATCAAGTTGAATTGTAAATTAAATTGGTGGATTATAAAATACAAATAACAAACTCTCTCATTTCAAAAATTTACTCATTCTAATGGTAAAACTACCAGTAGAGAAAACAAACTATATTATGGTAGTATAATTTCATACCTAAATATATCATATTTTCTCTACTGGTAGATTTTAAAGAAAAAAGAGGTATAATTAAAATCTATTTAAATTTTTATTATATCCTCTTGACACGAAATAAAAAATATGATAAAATAAGATAAAGAATAAATTTTCATAAAAAAGGTGGTAAGATTAATGGCAGAAAAAATAGCACTTAAAAATTCCGTTCCTGTAAATGAACAGGAAACTACAATTACAATTATGAGAGATGAAGATTTTGTTACTCTATATACTTGTGATAGTACAATGATAACAAAGTTAAATAAACTTATAGAATCAAATCCTGATACATATATTATTACAAGACAAGAAAAAGAAGGGGTATTTGTTAAATTTCCTAAGAAATTACTCTCTCTTAGAAGACCAGTAACAAAAGAAAAGACTCCTGAACAATTAGCTTTAGCAAAAGAAAAAATGAGAAAAATGTGGGAAGCACGAAATAAATAAACTTGTAAATAAACATGTCAACAAAGTAAATAAATATACAGAAATCAAAAATTTCTTCGTTTCAATGGTAGAACTACCAGTAGAGAAAACATTAAAGGTAAAGACAGTATAATTTCATACCTAAAATATATATGCTTTCTCTACTGGTAGATTTTAAAGAAAATTACTATAAAAATGAATATTATTGTTTTTAAAGACTTCAAGTTTTTTACTTGAAGTTTTTTTTTGTATAAATAAAAAACTCATCACCTATTTGAAAAATCATCTATAGTAAAATAAGAGCAGAGTAAAATAATTTTGAGAAAAATGTTTTTCAAAAAAATTTTTTTATATGGGCATTTTTTTTAAAGCTAATTTTTCATGAACGGAGAAAAAATCTTAAAAAATTTTTGAAACCCTTTCCTACCAAGGGAAACAGAGTTTTTTGCAATTTTTTTGAAAAAACCTCCATTTTTTGGGGGAAACGAAAATCGCGGCAATAGAAAAAAACCCCCCGCCCAGTGTAAAAAAAGTTGCCCCGATAAAAAAGGAGAGCTTTTAGAGACTTCATCCTTATTGGTCTATTTTAATATTTATATGGTGGTGCTCTAATCCTTTTCATAATTTATTTACTCCTTTCTTTGAATTTAGAAAAATTTTTTATTACCCTCTTGACAGCAGGTTGTTTCTATGTTATAATATTATTACATTAACAAAGAACTAAGTCATTGTTATATAAAGATAAGTAATAATAACCTTCTTTATTTGTAACATTAAAAGAAACATTGTTGTTATTATATCTTTTTACAGAAAGAAAATCATATTTAAAAGTTTCAAAATCAAAACTTGTAAACACAACAATTTCTGTAATACATAAATAACTTAAAGTTGCTAATGGAAGAGTTTGTAAAAACTGATTTAATTTAATCATTAAATCTTGTGGGAGAATGTTTTTACAATTTGGAATAACATACAATTTTTCTTCATATGCTTTTCCACTATAAAACCAAATAAATTCAGTTCTATTTTTAATCTCATTAGCAACTTCTTTGTTAATTAAATGTTCTTCAATTGTTTCCACATATTTACCTCCTTTCTAATAAATTTTATAATTTGGGTGGTGCTCTAATCCTTTTCATAATTTTTTATTTGTTCCTTTCTTTAATTTTCAAGAATTTTTCTAATATCCTATTGACAACTTTAAAATTTTGTGTTATTATATAATCAACAAGCAACTAAATCGTTCTTGTTAACAGATAGAAAATGAAAATTATCTTCTATCTCAATATTCAGAGATATGTTATTTTCTGAATATTTTTCAACTACAAAATTATTTATACAGAAAGTGTCGAAAGAAGTATTAGTAAAAACAATAATATTTTTTATTAAAAGACTTTGTAATACAAACTGTGGAAGAGTTTCAACAAAATCTTTCAACTTATTTACTAATTCTTCAGAATTTATCGCTTTATAATTTGGAATTATATAAAGATTTTCTTCGTAGGCTTTACCTGCAAAGAACCAAATAAATTCTGAATTATTTTTTACCTCTTCAGCAATTTCTGAAGAAATTTGTAATTTATTTAAAGTTTCCATATATTCACCTCCTTTCTGTATAATATTTTGTGGTAAATTGTAGGTGCTCTGATATAATACATTATATTAACTCCTTTCTTGTTGTTTATTATTAGCAAACAACTAAGTCATTTTTATACAAATTTAAAGAATAGTTATTATCTTGTTTTGTGATATTTATTGATAAATTGTCTTCTTTAAATCTTGTAACAACAAAATTGTTTTCAAAAACATAATCTGAAAACTTATTAGCTGTAATAACAACAAAATTATGAATTGATAATTTATTTAAGAGCCATAAAGGTAAACTCTTTAAAAAATTATTCAATTCAATTAAAAAGCTTTCTGAGTTTGTTACTTTATAATTTGGAACAATATAAAGTTTTTCCTCATAGGCTTTCCCAGAGAAAAAATAAATAAACTCAGTTTGGCTTTTTATCTTTTCTACTGTTTCTTTATCAATGTTATAAGATTGTACTTGCATGTATTCATCTCCTTTCTGTATAATATTTTATAATAAATTGTAGGTGCTCTAATCCATTTCATTGATAATACTCCTTTTTTAATTATTTTTACAATATTTTTTTGTCCATCTTCTATATGTTGCTTTAGCTTGCTTTTCTTGTTGTGAAGTATAAGACAATTCTTTTTCAGTACGACCATAAATACTATTATAAATTGGAACAAGAATTACATTGTAAACATTGTTCTCTGTCCTTAATTCTGTACGCCATTCTTTGTTTTCACAAGATTCCAATATTACTATCATTTTTTATTCCTCCTAAAATATATTTTGTTTTTAATCAATATATTTTAATATAAGCACCTTCACCGAGATAAACGAAATTACCTTCTATTTCCAAATCCCTACCGTATGCTTCATAATCGAAATAATTTCTTAAATGTTCGGGCATTTCGTCAAGATAACCACACTGTTCTACTACTTGTTCTGCGACATCAGACATATTGAAACAATCATAATAAACATTGTACTGTTGATTATCTATAACAGAAATGGCATCCTCATAAGAATAACCACCTTCTTTTAACAATCCAGATAAAACGTCTTGTTCTTCTTCGTCTAAATTATCAATTTTCTTCAGCCATTTCATTTAAATCTTCAATTGAAATATGTTCAGGAATTTCTAAACCGTCAATATCAGTTTCAAAAGAAGAAAAGAAAATTTCTTCATAAGGATTGCCAACAGAATCGTAATAGCTAACTTTTTCGCCGTCTTCATTTTCATGACAAATTTTAATTTTGTCAAACACTTCATTTAAATCTTCTTCTTCGATAGGGAGCTCAATCCATTCACCGCAAAGATTGCCTTCATTGTACTTCCCCAGATTTGTAACAAAAACTTTCAACATAAAACATTTCTCCTTTTTATTTTTTTATATTTTTTAATTTAATTATTTGTTATTGATTTGCTATATAATTTTTCAAATTCGTCACAAATTTCAATCAATTCATTATTTAAAGGTAAAACACCTATGCTTAAAAGAAATTTACAAGTATCAAAATGTCTATTTCTCCAAGCTCCCATAAATAAAGAATGAACTTCATTAAAATGAGTAACTACAATATCAATATCTTGTTCATGTGAGATTTTATCTAACTCTTGTGTTTTACCATTACAAGCTAAAGAAAAAAGTTCTTCTTTTGTTATTGCTACTAATTTTTTCATAATTTTATCTCCTTTCCAACATAATTTGAGCGACTTGTTGATTAATATTTTTATCTAAATTTAAAGTTTCCCAAGCAACATTATTTTCAAAATAACCTCTGCCACTCAGCTCATCAACACAGATGTCAATAGTATCGTCTGTAGAATTTACAAAGATTGTAAACAATTTGTTAGCCCACATACAACATAAAACACCGCGAGCGTCAAAATACCAACCTATTAATTCTTTCGCAATTTTAGTCAATCTCTCATCTATTTTTGTTTCAATTGTCAACATAATCTTAACTCCTTCTCTCCCCGTCATGCCGTTAGGACAGCGATTTATTTTACAAATTGTTTTTAATCTTCGTTGCGTTCTATGATTTCGTCAAAGTTTTCATAACCTAACCATTCAGCAATGGTATCCCGTTCTAAACAAAAGAAATCATTTAATTCTGTTTCGGTCATTATATTTTCTTCTGGTAATGAAGTTTCCAATATATCCAAAACAGTTTCTATTTCTTCACAAGTTAATTCTTTAATAGTATCTGCGCCTCCACTCCAAAGAGTGTGTTCCAAATCGTTCCAACCATTGATTTCTTTTATAACTTTCATGAGTATGTCTCCTTCTCTCCCCGAACTCGCTTATAGGACAGTAAATATTTTGAATAATTATTTTTCAACTTTATACAACCAATCGCCATAATCTTCGGTAACTACGCCATAGTATTCATCGGTTCTTGTGAAATGATAGTCAACGCCATAAAACTGTTTAATTGCCAATTGATAAACGCCCCATTGTTCTTGGCATAACCTCGCACGGCTATAATCTTTTATGCTGAGGTACAAGTCCCAGCAATCAATGCAATTTATCATTTCTGCTCCAAACTCTGTTTTCAAAAATTTTTCTTTGTTAAGTTTCATAAATCAATCTTCCTTCCTTTCAAAATTTTTATTTTAGTAATTTAATTCTTCGACATATTCGCTTAAATCGTCAAAAACTTCTCCAAACATGTCATATAATTTATTATAAGCCTTTTCACAAGCTGAATAAATTCTTTTGACTTCCTTGGGATTTTCGTCATAATCATATGCAAACTCATTAGCAAAATCATAAATATCTTGATTATTAATATAAGCAAACGCGTCTGAGAAACAACAATTTAAAAAATTTTGTTTCATGCTTTCGTTATCAGTCTTTGTAAAATTAATATTACACTGAAAATTACTTGAGTATTTTTTGCCATTGTAAGAAATAGTGCAATAAAATTTTGTATGGTAATTTGAAAACATATGCGCGGTTTGATTTTTAGCCAATGTTTTAGTAAACTTAATCTCCTTATAAATTTTCTCCATTTCAACTTTTCTTGTGTCTTTCATAAATTTATCCTCCTAAATATATTTTTGAGAGTTTAACCACCCACTCACAAGGATAAAGTTAATTATTGAACATTAAGATATCCAATAATTTTTTTGGTCTGTTCTGGAGTGACCAAAGCTCCTTGAAAACGGATTAATTCACCATTGGTGTAATAGTATCCGTCTCCATTGCCCAGAAGCTTTTCAGCTCCAGTGCTATCAATGATAACACGACTCTTATAGGGGTCGGTTACCCTTAAGCCAACTCTATTGGCAAAGTTAGCTTTGATACCACTGGGGATTGTTTTAGCGTCTGGAGACTGCGTTGCAAATAACAAATGCAACCCTGCACTTCTACCTTTTTGTGCGATAGAAGTGATTAAAGTCTCAAGAATTTTTTTGTCCTGATATGCCAACATCAGGTCACCAAATTCTTCTACCACTAAAACAATATGTGGCATAGAAGAAACTTTGTTATATTCTTCAATATCAAAACAGTTTGCTTTTTCAAGTAAAGAATACCGTTTTTCCATTTCTTCTTTAAGAGAGTATAACACCTCTCTTGCCTCATAGCCTTCTGATACAATTTGTTTATAATACAAATAATCTTTACAAAGATTATTGTATCTTCTCATTTCAACCCTTTTGGGGTCAATGAGTATAAATTGTACTTGCTCAGAAGTTTTTGTTAATAACATGCTATTGATAAGAGCATGTACTAACTGAGACTTTCCTGAGCCAGAAGTACCGCCAATAAGCAAATGAACATGTTTATTTAAATCGAATGAAACCGATTTGCCATGTTCATTTAGACCAAAACCAATACCGTCCTCAACAAGAACAGTGTTTAGCGAAATTATTGGTCTTTGACGTTTATTGATATAAACGCCAAAACCAGTTTCACCAAGAACAGAATCTATTCTTGCTGAGGGTTCGCCTAAAAAGTTCTGTAAACTTTTAGTAATATTTTGAATTTTACTAAAACTCTTGGTATACGAATCTAATTCGTATATCAATAAGAGCATAATAGGCGAATTAATCGTTGCCTTCAAATGACAAGCCACTTTTTGTTCAATAAAAATTCTTGAACAAATTGTTGTCATTTTGTTCGTCCATTCTGTTTCTTCAACAGAAGAAGTTTCACTTTCTCCAAAGATAGAAAGCATTGCTTCTTTGTTGTTTATGAGAAGTTCATTTCCCATACATTTGTACCTCTCTTTCTGGTATCTTAAGTGTACCACCCTATATTCAGGTTTTATCGAGGTTGTCCTGTGAACTCAGTATATTTATACCTCCTCTTCTTCTTTGTGCCAATGTAATCCTCTTGCTTTATACAAAGGCATCCAATGCTCGGTATAGAAGTCATATCCTGCACCTTCAATGCCAAAGAAATAACCCCAATCTTCGTTATAATAAATACGAAAACCGAGGTTAGACATTATTTTTATTCCGTCTTTTTCTTCAAGCCAATAATCATCTAAACTATTACCGAACTGGTAAAGAAAACCACACATGGGAAAATAGTCGTCATTAACTATTTCAAAATCAGAAATTTCATCTTTACAAATATCATCGTTGTCAAGCTCTATTGTATAAATTTCTTTTTTAGAATTATAGTTCGTGATTTCACCATGCTTGCTATTGTTATACTCATACACTCTATTCCCAATAGAAGGAACAGTTATTTCGTTAAAACTTTGGATACCTTTGCTTTCGCAAATTGCCTCTATCATATCCTGTGGAAAAACATTAAAACCTCTTACCCAATCCTGTGTAGCTTCCTCAATAGTATTAAATTTCATTTTTACATCTCTCCTTAAAAATATTTTTTTTGCAAACAACCTCTTGACAAAACATATAACCTATGTTATAATAATATCAAGAGGTAAGAATAAAGTTGGTAAAAAAATCACCTCCTTTCTTATGAAAATAAATTCTAACAAAGTTAGAGGATTATGTTTATACTATAAATAGCACAAACATATACGGAGAATATATAATTTATACTAAGTACAATACGCATAATCTCACCCCCTTTATTAGAATTATTAAGTTTCATAAGCCTCACCTCCTTTCATAGAGCGACAAAGGGGAGTCGCTCTTTTTATATTTTTTGAAATTTTTCAGCAGTTTGAGTTCCGTCCAAAGCTAACTCAATACTAATGCTTTTTATAAAATTGTAATCAATACAATCTTCCATTAAAATCTTCAAAGCATTAGCTTTACCGATAGGAATGGCAGAATAATTCAAAGTGAATTTAAACCCTTGAGGATAACCTTGAACTTTCTTCATTGCCTGTTCGTAGTCTTTGGTTTCTCTAAATTCAAGAATTGTCATGTTATCTCACCTCCTTTCCGATAAAATTTTCAATTTTTTGCATTACAGGGTCGAATATAGTAACCACAGTAAATTGCTTTGTATATTTTGTCTTGTTAGGAATATACAAAACAAAAGCTGTATTTGGTACTTGTTTATTTACCCAATTAACAAGGCGTATAATTTCCTTGTTAAAAGTAGAGATTCTTGTATATTCCGTTGACTTGGTTATACAAATGGTGTATCCATTTGCATAATTTTCGTTTTTTGTACAAAAATCAAAATTATATTCCGCTCTTGATAAAATGTTAAGAATATAGTTTGGTATTTTCATATTATCTCACCTCCTTCTTTGTAATTGTTCCTTTACCGCACCAAAGAGAATAAGGAAAAGGATAACCTTCTCCCATCATATAGCTATTAAAACTATATTCTTCTCCATTAATTTCAAAGAGAATATATTCACCTGTACCAGTAGCTTCCAGTAAGACAATATCTTTTAAACTTGGTGCGAAGCCATATTTACTTTTTAAAGCTGTTTGAACAATCTTTTTTAACTGTGTGTTTGTTTTTTGTTTTTTCATAATTACTCCACCTCCTTTCCTTCTTCAGCAATTTCAGCTAATAAATCGGCAACTTCTGCTGAATAATATTCGCCAAGATTTTCTTGAGTTTCATTATCAACCAATTCATAACACTCTTGGTTTAAATAAATATCCACAGAATATCTATTGTTGATAGTTTTGTATTGCATCCAACTATCCAACTCCCAAAAATCATAGAAGCTATCCATTTTCAATACAAACCAATCGGAATATCCACAACGAATATCGCCAAACAGATGAACTTGAATTAAGAAAATGCAATAATCATCTTTGGTTTTCAATGCTTTCCAATCTATATCGTTAGATATGCAAGCATTGTTGTTATACGTGTTGCCATTAATTGTTTCTCCCCTGTTAAATTTCTTTAAGAAATCCTCAATGTATTCATAAGACACATTGATTTCATATTCCTTCATTTCTTCTAATAAAGGAAGAACATCTCCTACAATAACAGAAGATTTAATCTCACCATTTTCGTCATATATCCACGGATTTTTATCTCCACCTCTTCTTCTTTTTACCTGTTCGATTGCTCTTTCCAACCTTGTTTCTTTCATGTTTATATCTCCTCTCTTTTATCAAATTGAAAAGCACAGTCATACATGGGTCGACCAGTAATTTGGTCTTTAAATATAGGACAATGCCATTCTCTGTTAAATCCCTTTTCTTTGCACCATTTGTCTACGACCTTTTTAGTTAAAGGTGTAGCGTAGATGTACAAATCTGTTTCATGATGAAACATTTCTTCTTTTGGGTAACCTACCTCAACTAATCTTTTCTGCAATTCTGTCATAATACTACCTTCTTTCTCCCCGTTATGCCGTTAGGTCAGCTATATTTGATTTTTTATCTTCTTTGAAGTAACCCGTCTTTAGAAACTACTTCGTAAGAAGCTTTTAAATTTTCGTATTCATTTAAAAGCCATTTGGCAAGTTTCTCGTAGTTTTCATTTGCCCTTATATTGAGTTCTGCCTCTAAAACTTCTCCACTTTTTAAATAGGGGGAGTTTATCCAATCATAATCCGTTCTCAAATCATCACTTGTCCAAACCTTAATTCCTACCATTAAACAAAAATTTGGTTCAGTTTTAGAATGAACAAGTGTATTGTCGGCAATATCAAAACCGTCAGACCAACCAACACAAACTGCCAGTCTGTTGTCGAGCTTAATTGTCGAACAACCATTTTCAGAAGCAACGAGAACGTCTACTGCCGTTTTAATTTCTTTTGCTAATTCTTTTACTTTCATGTTTTTACCTCCTTTTCTATTTTTTAAATTTTCATCCAGATAGTATATATAACTCCATCCTTCCGCTGCAAAATCTTCAGAGTTTATCATGTCCCAAATGGTATTGGTAACCATTTCGGTAGTAACTTCGTCATCAAAAGAAGTATTGTATTCTTCTAATGACATGCCTTCCACTTCATTACCACCAAAGTAGAAAGCGTTGTTACCAATTTGACAACCGATATCCATGACACCGTAGTCAAATAAGTTGTCTGATATAGCTACCAAACCATTTTTAAGACCTTCTGCTACCATTGCTCTTACTTCATTGTGATTAAATTTTTTCATTTTTATATTCCTCCAAAAAAAAGTTTAAATTTTTTGTAAGTATTTTAATGAGGTTATCTTACAAACTCATGTATAGATTATCTATACAATTTTATGTAATCTAACACCTCCCTATCTCTATAGATTATCTCGACCTTAACTTCAGGATTTTTATTCTTCTGTTGAAACAAAGTCAACAGATTAAACGAATAAAAATATCTTTCGTCAAAGTCATCTTCGGTTGCTCTTTTACGTTTTGTAAAATGCTTGACTGCTTCGTTTACCTGTGCAAGCATATTCTGGTCAATATACTCATTCAGCCCTTCCAGTTTGTTTAAATTAAGCTCCAGTTCCTTAACAATTTTTTTCATTTTTAGTTCCTCCTTAGAATTTATTAAAAATTAATTTTTTCTCGACCCATAGCGTCAATACAACGCACTTCACCTGTCTCGGTATTATATAAAAGACAGGTTTTAACTCCATTCTGCCAGAAGTATTGCGATTGTTCCCATGCTTCCACTCCTGTTGAATGAAAACGCAATTCTTCCACCTTACTACCGTTCATCAATGTATACATATTACATATCCTCCTCAAACAAGATTTTGTTGTTTGCTATATAATTATTGTTATAATAATCAATAGCCTCTTTATTGCCATTAGCAATATCCTGTTTTAACTGATAACGCCAAGTTGTAAAATAACACTCAGGAAACCTTACAACATCTACCATTAATAGCAGTATACAACAGAATACTACAAAAGTCAACCCCTTTTTTATCATTCTCATTTTTTTTCTCCCTTTCTTTTGTTTTTTTGTGTTATCCTATTGACAAATATCTTATTATGTGCTATAATAAGTTTATCAGTAAGAAAAAGACAGGTTGTTTTACAAGATTTTGTTACTGTCATACTTGCTGTTGGGATACAAAAAACTTAGTTTATATTATCTTTATTAATAAATGCAATGTATTAATAATTCTAAGAATTAAACTAAGCCAAGTAATTGTCTCACGCAATTCACTTTTAAATGTGAAAGATATTATCAAGCAATTTAACACCAAAACGATATAAATATATGTTGCTTTGATAACAACCTCTTTGCCAGAATAACCATACATAGTTATCCCTCCTTTCTAAAATGACTTATAGGCAAAACTCCTTTCTTTAGATTTTAGGTTTTAATGAGGTTATCCTAAAAACTCATTTTACAAAACAAAATCTTATTCTAATTTTGTAACAAGGTCATAGTAATCATGACCTTTGTATTTGATTTCATACAAAGCATGAAATTTATCTTCATAGAAATCAAAAATTTCTTGAATTTTTCTCCAAGAAGCTCTTGGAGTATATAAATATTCTGACACTGCTTTTAAAATATCCTTGCCAAGTTTATCTCTAAATTTGGTAACAGAATAACTTTCTGAACGAGACACAATATTATTTTTGTACAAAGTATACTGTGTACTATACACATCATTAAGATGATATATATTAACCGTCAAAAAATCACGATTGCCGTCAAAGGTCTTTTGGAGTTTTAATTCTTCCAAGTTTGGCGAATACCACTCTATAGCAGTATCGTTTTTTAACGCACGCTCCATAATCTGTAATACTTTCTCTAATTGTTTGTTCATTTTTATTCCTCCTCTTCCGTTGTTATATATGCAAAACCACCCTGTTCTTCAATATTTGCAATCATATCGAAAGCCAAATCTTCATTGTTAGTTTCAAATATAAGTTCATTACCTTCAAAAACATAATAAGACATATTATTTCACCTCCTTTGTAACAAAATCAAATTCAGTAGTGCTTATCCACTTCATTTTTAATAAAGGTAATTCATATTCCTCTATTAAATCGTTGTATTCTCTCATAATAAGAGAATAATCTTCTTCCATTTCTGCCATTTTAAATATAATTTTCAGCAAATCCATTGCCAAATCTATTCTACAAGTGTTTTTCATTATTTATCTTCTCCTTTCAGTTCTCCGTTTCTATAAAGCTTTTGTTTATAAGCTCTATGTTCTCTTTGAATGGCGTTCCATTCTTCTCCTTTCCTTTGCCATTCTTTCCAGTGCTCTTTTCTGTAATTTTTAGCTATTTGAGCAGAAGAAGGATTAACAGTTAGTAAAATTGTTTTTTTACTGACCTCGAATTGTTTTGCAAGTTTACTAAGAGAAAACAAACCCGTAGAATACAATTCTACAATTTCTTTTTTCTGCTCTGTTGTTAGCTTTCTTCTTCGGTCTTGCTTTTCAGAAAGCTTTATCTTTTCAGACTTTCTTGGCATTTTTCTTACCTCCTTTTAACAATTTTAAAAAAAATAGAATAACCTCTTGACAAAACACATAAATTATGTTATAGTAATGTCAAGAGGTTAGTTTATGTTGTTTTAAAGATTATAACAACATGTTTGAGCTATAGACATAATAGACGCTAAGATTATATCTATAATTAATTGTTAAAACAATTTTCATGTTGTCACCCCCTTTAAAACAAACTTTTGGTAATGCAAGCATAGGCATCACCTCCTTTCTTTTAAAGTGAATTATAAACTTAAAAGTTTACAATATTATGTTTGTGCTATAGATACTATAGGTGACAATTTCGTATCTATAATTGATTGCAACAACAATCTTCATAATATCATCCCCTTTCAAGTTTATTTTCTTTAATGCAAGCATAAGCAACACCTCCTTTCATAGAGTGACTAAGGGGAGTCACTCTTTTTTATTTGTTTTCAATAACCTCTTTTATCATTTTATTTATCAGCTCTCTGGCTTTTTTCTTTTTAGCTTGCCAAGTGAGAACCGAATTGTATTTCAATAATTCGCCGATTTTTTCATACTTCTGTAAAGTATCATAATCAATGCGGATATTACCAAAAGGAGCATATCCTGTTGAAATTGCTGTTGTACCAAAGTCATAGATGTCGCTTGCCCACCCCTCTTTACGAACAGTATAACACTGTGGCGTAAAGTAGTCTAACAAGTACTGCAAGTTGCAATAGCCGATTGCAACTACATTGTCGTATGTTGATTTGATTTCCTTCTGTGTTGTTCTAATTTTACTCATGGTTTTTCTCCTTTTCTCTGCTTAACGTTATCAGCCAACATATATAATTTTATTTATTTTACTTCACAATCATAGAAATTTTCGTCACAAAGTGAGCAAACATACTCATATTGCGGTAAATCACTTTTCAAAAGCAATTCTCCACATTTAGGACAATGTTTGTTTGTGGTAATTTTTCCTATGAAATCCGATAGAGGTTTTAAATCTGTTTCAAATTCTTCAACAGCAGTTGCTCCCTTTCGCCAAGGGAAGTTTTCTTTATAGTAATTTAATAAAACCTCATAGCTATCAACTATTTGTTTCAATCGTGAAGCAGAAATATTATTAAGACCTTCAAGAAAATCACAATGTTCTTGTGACATTTCTGCATGTTCTTCCAGTTTTTCTAAATGTTTTTCGAGGTCGTCTACTAAAAGGTCATCTTTCGTAACAACTTCGGAGGTGCCAATAGAATCACCGACTTCTTCTTTCAGTTCTATTAGACGTTGTTTTGCTTTTTCCAGAGTGGTTCTAAGTTCAAGCAATTCGTCTTTGAGCGTGTGTTTGCTCATGGCTTTCTTTTCCTCCTTTTCAACTTCTTCGTTGATAGCAAAGTACAACTCTTCTATCATATTTTTCACTCCTTCCATATCTTCATAAATATCTTTTAAATCATATGGTGCACCATTAATTCCGTGACCATCTTCACCTATCCAAAGAGAAGTTTCATAAGAAACGTCATAATTATTCCAATACTCATAAATATTATGAGCAAGGTCAGTAAGGTTATTGCCTTTATCTATGACAATATTAATATCACCACCAAAAGCAGAGCAAGTAGAAAAATCAACATCCATTTCGTTTTCATATGCCGACCAACCGTTTTCGTCCAATTTTGCTTTTACATCCTCTTTCAATAAAATTCTCATCGTTTCTTCCTCCTTAGAATTTATGCTTTTATTGTTATTTTTGTTATTTTCTTCATATGGTGTTACAGCCATCCAAGCTGTAACAGGAACTTTTATTTTTTGTCGGCAATTGTCTTCATTTTCTTCTACCCAATACCATTCGCCCTTATGAAGATATCCAAAGCTATTATCCACAGTTGGCGTTTGGTAATCTGGATAAGCCAGATATGTTAAAAGAACGCTTTTATCTTCCTCAGGTAAAGCTTCTTTTACAGGTATCCAATGATATTCATTTTTCATTGCATAATACTTGTTATAAGTATTATCATACTCTTTCTCGGTCAGATAAGAGTAACTTTCAAGAAATTCTTCTTTCGAAAGAATTTTGAAATCTCTCATCTTCTCTTCATCGTTAAGAAAGTCTTCGTTTCTAAAATTATTATTTTTCATAATTATATCTCCAATCTCCCCGTATAAGTCCGATAGGTCAGACAATTTTATTTATACCGTTAAAAAGAAAAATGCTTATCTATAATAGCTTTATCTAATATAGCATGAGCATAAATATTTTCCGATTCTTCTGAAGTATAGTCATTTAAGAAGTTTTCTATTGAAGAATCAATATATTTTTCAAGCCAAGAACTTGGCACTGAAAATTCTATGTTAACAAAATTATTTTTATCATCATAAGTTTCAAGTAACAAGTTTATAACTTTATTTTCTTTCAAGTACCAATAATAGTACCAAGCTTCGTCAACACTGTAATTTTCATACATATCCCAAATAGTTTCGGTTATCATGTTTACAATGGTGTCTGTGTCAAACGAAAACTTAAATACTTCCAATGACATACCTTCTACTTCAAAACCACCAAAGTAGAAAGCGTTATCACCAATTTTGCAACCGACCTCCACGACACCATAATCAAACAAGTCGTCTGATATAACAGCCAAGCCGTTTTTAAGACCTTGCGCAACTAATTTTTGTAGCTCCTCTTTGCTCATTTCACTCTCTCCTCTTGAATTGATTGTGTAATTTTTCATAATTTTATCTCCTTTTAATAAACAATAAATTTTTTGCAAGTTTTAAAGAGGTTATCTTGCAAACTCTTCTCTTATCAATCTCTCATTGTTCTTAAATTGTATTTCAAGCACCAAGTTTTATATTGTGCTTCTGAAATCTGTCCCTCCTGATAGTCATGCTTAATTCTAATAGCTTCCATTGTTTCTTCTGATAAGGTGTATCCATCATAATCGGATAACGTTTTCTTTCCTATTGCAAGATTACGTTTTTGCGATAAGGTCAATTTTTGATACCTTGCATTGTAATCTCTATAAGATAGTTCCCTAATGATTTTCTCTATTGCTTTTGTATTTTTATTCATATATATTATAATACCTCCTCTATAGTATCATATAATTCTTCTGTTACTCCCATTTCAGGAGCTAATTTCAGAAGAATATCTTCTTCATCATAGCCATCCTCATAGAAACCCCAACAACTATCGATTTCTTCAAAATCTTTGGAGTCTGAGTCGTATTCTTCTATGACAGCACCATACACTTGTCCTTGTAGGTACATATTATAGATTTCAACTTCAGATTCCAGAAACTGAACAGCAGCTTCTTTCCAATTACGTTCAGTAATTTTTATCAAATTACCTTTATTGTTTCGAAAGTTATCGTTGTGAGACAGGACACTCTCTTTATCAGTAAAAATCCAACCGACTTGTCCGCTGTCCCAACAGTCGTTAAAAGAAGCCATGTACATTGTGATACCACTGTGGTCAAAGAGATACAATGGTAATGCAATAATGTTTGCATGTTTTTCAAGAAGATACCAGATATCTTCTTCAGACAACACTTCAATGATGTCATCGACAAGATAGTTTAACTCTGATTGTTCAGAATAAAGTTGGAACTTGGCGTTTTTTTCTCCTTCAAGAGGGAACATGTAAAAAGTTGTCCATAATTCCCAAACGCAATCAGAACGATTATATTTGATTCTCATTCCGTTTGCTTTACCATTCCGAACATAATTCAAAATGGTTTTCTCTTCAATATTTCGGCGCAATAAATCCTGAAGAAATTCTTCGGGCTCTTTATAATTATTTTTATCACTATCGCCGAGGGCATAATTTCTATGCCAACACATCATTGTACCGATATTTCCGTCTTGCTCTGTTCGGGGATTCCATGGATTTTCGTCTTGTTCAACGTGAATCCTCTTTACTTTTCCATCTTCTTTAAAGTATTTGTATAAACGGTCTGTCATAACAGACTCCTTTCTGTGGTCTGTTGTTTAGGTGTCACTTAACCAATTCTTATGTTTTTTAAATATTTTTTATTATCCTCTTGACAAAGGTAACTATTTATGCTACAATATTATCAAGAGAACAATGTTTATACAGAACAATGGATATTACAATAATTTTCTCCATTATATGTAAATGGTCTAAAATACATAATATCCTTATTGTCTATGTATGGCTTAACTGAAACGTTACAAGTCTCATATGAAGTTTGAAAAGCTCCATAACAACAAATAACTTTGATACAGATATTATAATTTAGACTGTCTAATATCTGACCGATTTCAGTTAAAGTTATACAACTATTATTCATAATTATATAACCAGTTTTACTACCATGAACAAACAATAAATAACATTGTTCTTCTTCGGAATATACAAAACCATATGAATTTTCTCCATTAAAGAGTTTCATTAAGTTTTGATATTCCTCGTTTGATAGGTGGATATCTTTAGACAAGGTATTCACCTCCTTTCTTTTGTACTAAGAACTATCGTAGTTCATTTCTCTATCCTCCTTTTATAAGAAATTGTGGTCTTTTGTTTAGGTGTCACTTAACCAGTTTTTTATTTATTCTATTACAGGATAACCTGCAATATTAAATTCCTTTTTAGAAAGTCTAAAAGGAATTTTTTCGTCCTCTTCCATTAAGTCGACAAAATCTTCTGTTATCCCTAACAACACAGGACAGAAATGCATTTAATACCTAATGTCTTTAAGATATTAAACACATTTTTTTAGGTTCTTGGAAAACTTCTTTAAGAGTTCTTAAAACTCCATCAAAAAGAACTTTTCCATTAGAACTGCCATGAAGAAGTAGAAACACTTCGCTCTTGTTGCTGTGTTCGTCACAAAAAAGAACATTATCTCTTCCTTGGACATTAGCACATTGAATGAAGTGTTCTACCTCTTTTTTTGTTGTACAAAAGATTTTCGACATATTATTATCACCTCCTTTCAATTTGTGCTTTCCGTACACCACCTCCTTTCATAAAAGATAAATTAGAACGATATTGTATCTTGTCCAATTTTTATCTCGTCAAGATTAAGATTGTTCTTTTTTATTTCAAGGTCTTCAAAACCTTGAGCCTTGATTAGCTTTTCAGCTTCAATAGCTTTATCTTTAGAAGTGCAAACTGCAAAAGTTATTCCTTCTAAATCGTCTACACCTTTTACTTCCCAAAGTTCTGTGGGAGTGTATTGTTGTACAAACTCTTCCAAGGTGATAGATATCTTATCACCAGGAGCTTCTGCTTTAAAAGAAGAAGCAGTGTCTTCTTTAATTTCAACATAACTTCCTCCCTCCCAATCTTCTCTTTTTTCTTCAAGCAGATTATTAAAATATTCTTGTGCTTCTTCTATAGAAGTAAAGACTTCTACTATAGTGGGACGATAAACAAAGTCATACTCCTCAAAAAGCACGACTTTATATTTAACAGTACCTATAAGATTTACTTCTTGCATAGATACTGTCACACTACCTTTTAAACAAGGAGATTTATGAGTTTTTTTAAAGCTATCAGTAGTTTCTTCCATAGTTTTCCATAATTTATAATCTTCCGCATAAGAAGTCATTTTTCTTTTAGCTTCTTCTTTTGTCATAAAGAAAAATTCTTCATGATTTATTTCATCGATTTCTCCTGTACTGTTCAATATACTACATTTGTCCATTGTTACTTTATAATTTTTTACCATTTCTATTTTTTTCATAATAAATAATCTCCTTTAAAAATAATTTTTAAGATTTGTTCTTTAATCTCTACAAATCTTGAAAAAAGAGAAGGTAAGTTGTTGTTTAACTAAAGATTGGAATCTCGTTTACTTCAATAATTCTCCAATCAAAATTGCTATGATTGTCGCCGTCATTGACCCAAGCGGAATTTTCGGTCAATGTAGCATAATCATTGTTTTCTGTAATATCACCTCCTGCTTGTATAAATTGTCTTCTCATTTCAGTTTTCGCTTCGTCTCTTGTACGAAAACGAAAAGCTATTATTTCCCTATCCATTACCAGAATAAGGATAAATTTGTAGTTTGGCATAGCAAGCTCCTTTCCGCTACTTAAGTAGCAATAAAATTTTGATAGGATTTAAAATCCTTGGCATAGGGTTTGTTCTTTAAATTCTACAAACCCTAATAAAAAAGAGAAAATTTTAAGCTTCGAAGTTCATAGCATTAAACTCAAAATAATTTGAGTTTGGGATATATTCAGCATTACTGTCTGTATTTTTCGAAGCGTATATCATCAAACTCAAAATAATCTGAGTCTGGAATATAAGTATCATTATATTTATATAACCTTGCGCAATTTCACAAAGTTAAAAAAATTGTTATTCTTCTTGAAAACAATTAGGTTGTCTTCAATTAAAACAACAATTTTATTTTGTCGAACAATTATGTTGACTTCTGTTTCGCAGAAGTCTTTTTTGTAATTGTTCATTTCAAAGAAATATCCTTTCTTCTTTAACAAAGAAAGAATATTTTGATAAATTTCTATCATATCCTCATCTCCTTTCTATCCATACTTCACATGTTTGCACTCCATAAGATAATGCACTGTCATGTGAAGTAAAGAAAATATCAATTCTATTTTTACTTCCGTAAGGAATTACGTTAGGGTCAACTTTTTCCCAAGAGGTACTTACTTCAGCAATTTCTTGAAAAATTACTTTGTTTTCTTCTCTTGAAAAATTAGAAGAAACAGCAGGTTCAACAAAAATATTGTCATTAGCTTTTGTTGTTTTAATATTTAACGTTGTTCCTGCTATTAGTAATAGTGAAACCGATATAAATGAAACAAATCTAAAGGTTTTACTAATTTTATTTTCATGTCAAACGCCTCCTTTAAATAAATTAAGAGTTTCTTTAACCTCTATACCCATAAAAGAGACGAGGAAGATTTTTAGTCTTCCTCTATGTATTCCTCTCCGAAGCGTTCCAACGCTTCTTTGTGAGCCTGTAAAATTGGACAGTTTTTACATTTAAATTGCAAGCCCCTGTTGCAACAAAGCTCGCAACTATAGCCAAAACACCATTTGGCGTGATTGGCGTTTCTTGCTCTGTTCTGTCTTTCTACGCCATTTTCCATAAATTTATTCATTTTCTTTCTCCTTAGTCTTTATTTTTTGAAACTTTACCTCGACCACAAGTAAAGAGTTTAATAATTTTTTGGAATAGGGCTAATTATTTATACTCGCTAACCCTTTAGAACGAGTTGAGATTTATAAGCAATTTATAATTGCCAAAGCTATGAAATCTTCGTCATAGCTGTCGTCCCAGAGGCTATTATATAAAGCCTCCAGTTCATTTTCCTCCTCCTTAGAAAGAAGATATTTATCTATAACTCTATAAAGAGCGTTGAACCTTCTTTCCATAATTAAATCGCCATTTTTCATGGCAATTTTTCCTGTCCTTATCGCCTCCTTTACTAATTTTTTATTTTTGTTTAATTCTAAATTTGTCATATAAATCATTCCTTTCAAAAACTACTGTGCCTATCTCAGTAGATTGAGCTATGACAAAACTCAATTTTATTATGTAATTAGGCTTTAATTCTTTTGTATCGGTACTTACAATGAAAAAATGTTGAAATATTATAAGTATCAATACAAAAGAATTAAAAAAGAAATAAAAAATTAAAAAGAGATAGAAGAATATAAGTTTCTCCTATCTCTTTATAATTAATTGTTTTAATCTTCTAAGAAGCTCCAGTCTTCCCAGAAGTCAGCTAAGTCCTCAAAACCATTGAAGACTTCTTTTAAAATTAATCGACCATTTTGGTCAATTATTATATTAGGGGTTTCGTCCCCGTACTCCTCGTGTTCGAGGAGAAAATAAACTGTATCCTTATAAACGATACTGTCTATTGTGTACCAAGTGCCATAATGCTCTGGCACTGATATGTTTTCGATTATCCAAAGACTTATTACGTCCTCTGGATAAAGAACAGAAATCTTTCCAGATTTCATTTTTACAATCACCTCCTCGTTTTTATAATTGATTTTTGCGATTTCTTTCGCATTAATTGTCATATAAATCATTCCTTTCTGATAACTGTTGTACCCATCTCAACAGATTAAGCTATGACGAACTTAATTTTATTATATTTAGGTTAATAATTCTTTTATATCAGTACTTACTTCAATGAAATCTTGAATAAATAAGTATTGATATAAAAGAATTAAAAATTGAAGAAATCCTTGAAAAATTAAAAGAGAGATAGAAGTCGTAACTCCTATCCCTCTTATATTTTATTTGCAGTTTCAGAAAGGTAAGATTTCTTTACCTGTAAAGAATACCATCTCACCTTTATTTTTTTTTACGCCAGCATAATGCAGGGCGAATTGAAGATTTTGCATATTTGCAATATCTTGTTTTGATAATGGCTCTTCAAAATCTATATTCATAAATTTTGATAAGCAGTTTTCAACTTTTTCTATTTTTTCAAGCCATTCCCAAACTTGAATCTTCCTTTCTTTTGCTTCTTTATAGTCTCGAATTGTATTTTCGAGATATTTAATTTCATTTGTATTCATGATATTTCCTTTCCCTACTCGCTCTTTCGGAGCTTCATGAATGAGTAGTAGCCAAAAATAAAATTAACAAGAAAGTTGGCTTATTTCTTTCTTGTGTGACCTCTATAAAGAACGCACTAAGCCTAACACCTGTTTATACTCGCTTAGTCGAGTAAAAATTTTGTGGTCAGCTTGAAGGACTGACCGTGAGAACGTTTATGTTCACCTAAGTATTAAATTGTTAAAGTAGAAAATAATTCCATTGACATTAGAAAAAATGGTATGAAACACGTTCATGTGCCAAGAACCCGTCTTTGTCTTTGGGGTTTTATTCATTCTACTTTGGTGCGAGAGAGCTCTTTAAACTCTTTTCGCTTCCGCTCCACCTTGTTTTACTAAACAAGGAAACAATTTTTTAAGAGCCTACTACACAAGTTGGCTCTTCTTCGATAAGAGCATGAGTAGCCCAAAACTCCTCTGCTCTTTTTTTTAGTTCGGGATTGAATTTGCATTGCCTGTCCCACGGCTCAGGCTCGCTTTCGTTCCCTATGTAAGCGGTTACAAGAACCACTTTGTTATCCTCTTTTTTGAGGATAATATTAATTTTATTACAAGGGAGAGGCTCCCTGTTTTTTACAAAACGAGTTTCTCCCTTTCTGAAGGGACGAACTTTATAATAAATTTCGTCCTCCTCTGTTGTGGGCACACATGTTGTATACCCTATATTTTCTTTGAACGAAACAATCTGTTTCATAAAAGAAAAATTGTGTTGAATATTAAGCTTTAACAAAGCTTCTTTCAGTAATTTCCCCTCGATGGGGTGGGTAGATAGATGAGAATCTACCCTGTCATAGACAAGGCATTCTCTTTTGAGAACGTCTTTGCCTATAATAATTTTACCAATTATTTTATTTGAAATTTTCATGATATTTCCTTTCCCCATTCACCTTTTCGAGGTTTCATGATTGAATGGTAGCCAAAAATAAAATTAAGACAAGTCGGCTTATTTCTTGTCACTACCCTCTCTACAAATAAGTAGAGAGACGCACCGAGCCTAAAGTCTATTTATGCTCGCTCGGTCGAGTTTTTTTATTTTATAAGACATTTAATAAAGTCTTATAAAATTTTCTTCACTACCTTGTTCAAGGTAATGAAGTTTTTCTTTGTCAATAATAAAGCCATAGCTTTTTTCTATGTCTATATTTTGACAAAAACGTTTTTTTTCTTTTTCTTTTATATTAGAAGAAAAAGAAATTAACAAATTTTTTAAGTATTCTTTGGTTTCTTCGGTAGAAACCAAATTTTCAAAATCTGTTTCTTCATATAACTCTTCATAATGAAGATTTACTTTTGGTTTTTGAATTTTAGAAATGTAATGGTCATCTGACCAATTATCTAAATAAAATTCAAAATAATTCTCTCCTATATTGAAAAATTTTCCTAAAACAATCTGTAATGTGTGATTGTTTCTTTGAAAAAACTCTTGTCTTCTTGTTTTACTTATTTCTTTTAAATAAGCTTTAACAAAATTATAATTCGTTTTTTCTGGTAATTTTTCATAAAACAAACAATATGTATTAGAAGAAATAGTTAATATTTCATTCTTATTGTAAGTTTTACTTACTTTAACAGAAAAGTAATTAATGTCACGATACACATAATAACTTTTAAAATGTCCTTCGGCTTTATATGTTCCTACAGGAATTAAACCGTCTTTGTGTATCGTTTTTTGTAATCTGTTTATTTTCATTTTTAACCTCTCAATAATAATTTTTTATTATCCCCTTGACATAACACTCTACATATGTTATAATATATATAGAGTGTTATGGTACAGAGGTTTTAAATTATTAATTACTTAATACTACAACACTCCTTTCAATAATATTTTTTGATATCCTCTTGACAGACAAGAGAAATTCATTATAATTTGTATATAGATAAAGCTTCTTAAGCGACTTTATCTGTAGGTACAAATTTAAAGCACTTGTCAAGTATCGGTACGCCTGACAAGATTCCTTTGTTGTTAAAATACGGCTTTATCTCTATACCGTTTTCTTTGTAGGAAGTTTGATAACCTCCAAAACAACAAAGGACTTGAATGTATTTAATTCCACTTAAAAGTAGAAATTTAAATACATTCTCTTTTTGAAGTCTATGGTAAACTTCTTCTAAGGTGTTCATTTCACCTTGGAATAAAACTTTACCATTAAGACTTCCATGAAGAAGTAAGAATACTTCCTTCTCTGTGCTTGTTTCTCTAAAAAAGAGAACATTATCTCTTTCTTTGAGTTTGGCACATTGCTGAAAGTATTCTACTTCTTTTTTTGTTACCATAAAAGTTTCTTCCATTTAATCACCTCCTTTCATTTTATGCTTTCCAAGCTTCACCTCCTTTCATAAATAATTTTTCATATCCCCTTGACAAATACATTAAAATATGTTATAATGTATTTGAAAAAGAAAAGTAATCAAGTTGCATAGAAATCGTAGGTCATTTGATTACGATGTAACTGATAATACAATTCTTTTTCAGTGTCAAAAGGATATCTTTTGTCTTTATTTTCTTATGCGTTAAAAGGTGTAAACTTAAAAGTATTATTAGATACTTTTATACCTTTTAACGCACCTGTGTTATTATAGTATGGTTTAATTTCCATTCCGTCTTCTTGATAGGAATGTTGTAATCCACCATAACAACACAAAACAGAAATGCATTTAATACCCAATGTCTTTAAGATATTAAATACATTTTCTTTTTTGAGTTCTTGGAAAACTTCTTTAAGAGTTCTTAAAACTCCATTAAAAAGAACTTTTCCATTAGAACTGCCATGAAGAAGTAGAAACACTTCACTCTTATTACTATGCTCATCGCAGAAGAGAACGTTATCTCTTCCTTTGACTTCTGCACATTGAATGAAGTGTTCTACCTCTTTTTTGGTAGTGTAAAAAGTTTTTGACATATTATCACCTCCTTTCTAAGGTCAAGCTTTTTTGCATCACCTCCTTTCAAATATTTGAGGTTAGTGGTTACCTAACTTCAAATATTCAGGACTTGAATGATATGTAGTAAAAAAGGTTTCATACCATTCTTCGTCCTCACACCTACTATCAAGTAGGCATAATTCTGGAGTAATAACTCCAGTTTCAATTGTTGTATTCTGCCTTTCTTTGTAAGGCATTCTTAGCCATTTGAATAAAGCTATCGAATTAGCTTCTTCAAGACTATCAAAATACAACAATTCTAAGGAGTAAATCTCCCAGTTTGTAATTTGAACTACAAACTTTTTCATGATTTCACCTCCTTTCTTTAATTATCCTCTTGACAACCTTGTAAAAGTATGTTATAATACTCTTACAAGGTTAGAGGATTGAGGTTTAAGCAACTTTGCTTTCCTCTGTTTCTAAACAATATATATTTGGAAACAAAGGGTTAAAGCTACCTATAACCTCTCCCTTGTTGTTGAAGTACGGTTCTATTATAAAACCGTCTTCTTCATGGGGACTTTGGTAATACCCATGACAACAAAGGACGAAAATGTGCTTAATATTAAGAGTGGATAATAAAGAAAGCACATTTTCTTTACGGAGCTCGTGGTAAACTTCTTCTAATGATAATAATTTACCATTGTATTGAACTTTACCACACGAATTTCCGTGTAGAAGTAAAAATACTTCTTTTCTTGAGGCGAGAACTAATAATCTTTTGTTCTCGTCTCCTTTTTGTATTCCTCCTTTCGAGTTGGTGTTCATTTTTCTCTCACCTCCTCTCATAGATTCCGAAAACTGATTTCTGACTCAGGTGTTTCGGCTCATGCCCTCATCAGTACACAGACTTTTACTGTGTAGACACCCTGTGATAATAGCCTCTTTTTATGGGTGAGCCTTTCGGATTTCCCAATTATTAACATGGAAGTTTTATTTCTTCCATTTGTTTGTTTCCATAGGAACTTTATTGTTCCTAAGAAACTTTACAAATTCCTCCTGCACAGGAGTTAATTTGTCTCCTATACAAAAACTTTTTGGAACAACTTTGTGTTCCTTTTCCGACATAAAGTCGGCTTCTATAAAGACGTTACCGTCTTTATTATATTCAATACTACCTCCGAGGGTATCGCCCTCTTTATAAATGAAAGTAAAGTATAAAACTTTACCTTCCTTTATATTTTCTTTTTTTGTTATTTTTAAATTATTAAAGTTCATCATGATGAACCCCTTTCTGCACATTTAACGTCTGTGCCTGACCTTCATACTCTCTTTGAAAGTATTGCACTATATTTAAGTATCTATAAATATAGAAATGTCTTAAAAGGTTTGATTAAGAACAGTGTCTCTTTCTGTTCTGTAGTAATATACATATCTCTATGCATTCTCATCGCTTACTACTCGATGCCCTTCTCTTTTTACAGGATGTAGGGGAAGTAACCTGCTCTCTGTGTTTACATGGGCTTGAGACCATTACCTTTAGGTAGCCACATTACAGTAAATTATAATAACATAAAAAAGATAGAAGAAGCATAAACAATTAAACTTCTTCTATCTTTTTAATATGCTTTGAAAGAGACTTACAACTATTTCTCTTTTCGCTCAACCACAAGTGAGCAACCTTAAATATTTGCAAGGATAAAAAGTTTGCAAATATTTTTTTAAAGGTCAGCGTGCTTGCTTCCTTGCTAAGGAAGTTCCATAATGGGGAACGACCCCTGTTGTATCAGCTAATACAACATTTTTTACAATCTTTTTAAGTTGATTAAAGATTGTAAACTCGCTGTTACAATTTTAGCTTACAGCTTTTAATGCTAAAATGATTTGATATTAAAGAATCAAATAAACTTCCACAAAACTTAAGAACTTTGTGGTATTCTACAAGTTCTCTTGCATATCTATATTTCATCTTAAATATAGCAAAGATAGGCATAAACGTTCTGTTTCATCTTATGCCAGAATGTTCTTCAATATGTTTCCATATCAAAGAAAATAAAAAAGAAACGAATTTCTTTTTTATTTAAATAAATTAAAAAGTTCAAGACAAGCCTCACGACTGCCTTTAACTTGATATGTCCATCTTGTAGGACGCCCTTTCTTTTGAAGGGCTTTTATATGTGTCCTATTATATGGACTATGAAAAGAAACTTGATATCTCTTTTCATTTGTTTTTATATCAAAATACGTTATGATAGAATCATAATCATTTTGATCTGGTGCTTTTACACACCAGAAATTAATACCACATCGTGGTGTGGTACTAATTATTTTTATTGCGTTTAGGATATATTTATCCTTTACTGCATATCCTAAACGCCAAGCTGTTTTCACCTCCTTCTTTATTAAAGAAGGAGAAAAAAATTCTTTATTATAAATACCTTTTCCAGCATCACTTGCAATTTGTGCCAGAATGATATTTTTTATAATATTTTTTAATATTATATTTTTCATTTTTTTTCTTCCTTTCTTGTTTTTATTTTAATATCTCCTTGACAAAGATAGCTATTTATGCTATAATGATTTTATCAAGAAGGAGAATACTATTATGAAACCCAATGATATAGGCATAGTATTCTCTTCCTTTTAATAAAGATAGGGTTTTACCCAACCTTTATTAACGATAATAGGAACTCAATCGACCTTATTGTTCCTATTAACGCATAGCACTTTTATAACAAAAGAGACGCTTAGCTATGATAGGCGCACAAGCAAGCTCATTTGCTTGTTTCTCTCTTGTAGAAAAATAGCAAAGCAAAAAAATTCATGCTTTGCTATCTTCTTGACAAAATTAAGGGAGTAGAACGAAATCTACTCCCTTTTTAACTTAGGCGAGTTCTTCCACAAGATTCTCGACTAAGTACTGAACCTGACAAGGCTCAACGTCCCCTGCCAAGTTCATCTTTTTTACGAGGTCTGCTACAGCGTCTTCATCTGTAGCAACGTCCTTAAACTTAATTCCATTGCCACAGATACCGTATGTAAGCACCTCGTTTCCGTCTTCTGTTTTTACGGAAGACGTAATGAGAAAGTAACGATACATATTATCACCTCCTTTCTCCACTCTGCGTTAGGGAGTTGTGACCCTGTTGACAAATGAGTCAACCTCGCATTAGAGATAAGAGATAAGTTTAACGACTGTACTCTCATTAGTCGAAAGAAATTAAAGAGTTTTAAGAACCTCTTTAATTTCTTTTGTAGTATGGCAAACCGTTGGCTCGCCATTAACTTTTATAACAATATATGGTTCAATAACCATAATATTGTTATTGTGCCCCGCGTAGACTGTTATGTCTACACAGTCGCGGGCATTATTTTCCCACATACTGCCGATACCTTCAGCAGAAAAAGCCTTAGAAAAACTTTTTTCTGCTAAAATTTCTTCTGCTGTTATAAGCAGAAGATTTTTTAAAATTGTTATGTTAGTCATTTGTATCCTTTCCCTCTCATACTATCCATGAGTAACTCGGTTCGTTGATAGTGTATTTTTATTTTCCTACACCGAGTGTGTTACAAATAAACCAGTCTCTATATTCTTTCACTATCTCATGAGACCATATGAGATTTAAGTGCCATCACCTTTCACTCTTTCGAGTGCCCACTACTTTGGATTTGTGGGGTGTAGGTTTACACTATTTAAAAGAGACAGAAGATTGTATTTTGTTCCTCTGTCTCTTTTTTTTAAAACATGAAGCCGCATTAAAAAATCTCACAAGCGGCGTCATATTCATCTTTGTCTACAATACAATTATTGTAGATAAAAGTTTGCTCTTCAGGACTTAAATCCTCGAAGAATACAAAATCAAAATAAATTTGATTTCCAAGCCTTTCATAATCATAAAGGCTCATTTCTCCCTTTGCTTCACGCCTTTTACTTTCAGCGCGAAAAGCATCATTATATGAAAGCACACAATCTTTTGTGTGTTCTCCGCGATACCAATTTGCGGGGTTCATGATGACTTCTTTTGAAAATTTGCTGTATATTGTCATATTTAACACCTCCAAGTGAATGGCAACAAACCTAACCGTTATTAGGTCTATGACTATGTTGCCTTTATTACCTATTCTCTTTGAGATATAGGTTTAGTCGTTTTTAACTCTTCCGTTTCGCTACTGCTCATCGGTTACGGACTTTCACCGTAAGACGGATAGTTCTTTTTAGGAGTGAACTTTGCGAATTTCTCCGTGATGATTTAATTAGTTACAATGAAGTTGTTATTATTGAAGCGCCGCCTAAAATAAATAAAAATATTATTGTAATTTGTTCTATTATTTTTATGATTTTACCTCTTTCTGCCTCATTTAGGCATTTTTATTTTTTTATTTTTTTGTTTTTTCTGCGGAATTTAAGCTATTTTCATAGCCTTGTTATGGAATGTTTTAGCAACATTCCAATATTTTTTATTAAGAGCAGAATATGTTTCTGCTTCTTTTTTAAGTTTCTTTAAACTGTTTTCCCATGCTGAAGCAATTTCTTCTGCATTATTTTCTGTATATTCTCCTACTAATACTTTTAGAGGAGCTCCTTTTATTTCCAGTTCAATATCCATTATGCTTTCGATAGTTTGCAGATACTTTTTAAAATAGTATCGTGCTGTGTTTTGTGCATTTGCTTCCAACGCTCTGTAATTAACATGTTTTTTTTCTTCCTTTTCTTTTACCTCTACTTCTTCTACCTCTGCATGCCTATTGTTTCTTTTCACTTCTTCTGCCACCATACCTACTACCATTACCATTACCGCCATTGTTACCATTACTACTACCAACATATTTTTACCTCTTTCCGCACCTCTTCTTTGGTGCTAACAAAATATTTTTTAATAAGACAAAGAAAAAACCTTAATTTACATTTTTAGTAAAAAAAGATTTCTTTCTTTATCTTATCACCAGTTGATTTCCACAAAGGTAAAAAAATTTTTTTAAAATTTTTTAAAGGGTAAAAATCAAAAAAAAAATTTTTTAAAAAATAAAAAATACATTCTCAACTCGCACCATATTGTTCTAAGTCTTCAAACATATTGCTCCTACTTTTGTAACACATTTTCATACTTAACGTTCTCTTGCAAGCTCTTTATGTACAGAACATCGTAACAACGTAACCCACCTTTTTTAAAATAATCAGCTTTAAAATTTTATTAATTTTAATCAAAATTTATCATTTTTCATTAAATTTTTCTTTTTCCAAAATTTTTTCAAAAACCCGCACTCATTTCACGTACATTTTAACCCACCCTTTTTCTGAAACACTTGGTACACAAAGGATACAGAATTTTAACATTTTTGCTTTTTGTTTTTTTAAAAAATTCGCTTTTCCAAAATTCGCACATTATTTCGCATTATGTACGCAATACACATACATATAGGATAAAAACCTAACCCATTAAGTACAAAATATCGTAACAACGCTACATGGGTTACGCTGCTCAAATATTCGTACATATAGGGTCAGGTTTTTTTTAATCCGCACGAAAAAGCGTAACGAAATACAAATTATGTATGAAAAATCGTACATATAGGGTTAACCATATATATAAGATATAGTATATAAGATATAGTATTTTTAAAAGATATAGTATTTTATGAAAAAGTGGTCGCGAAAAGAGAGAAAATTTTGAGTGATAAAAATTGAAAAATTTATTGCAAAAAATTTTGAAGTCCTATTGACAAAATTAAATGACATATGATATACTAAAAACACTTCAATAAGATTTTGAAATTTTAAGTTTTAAAAAATAAAAAACGAACAGGAGGAAAATAATGGAAGAAGATATTAAATTAAATTTTAACAAAAAAGAAAATAGTCAAAAAAATAATAAACAGCAAAGTAATCAAACACAGGCATTAAATTACTTACAGCAATTAAAAGATAATAATTTAAGCACAGAAGAATTTAACTCTTTATTTTTTAACAAATTACCAACTAATGACAGGATAGTAAGAGTACCAAACAAACTTTTTGAGTATTTGAAAGAAGACAGATATTTAATTACAGCCATGTTAGCAATATATTTAAGTCAAAACATGAATACATATACAACTTTTTCAATCAACTCTATACTTAAATCTTGTGGATTAACGCCAAATAGAGGAGAGGGTAGAAACATAGAAAGCATAAAAACAGCGATAGTAAATTTAATATATCTTGGATATTTTGAATTTGCTAATAAAGAATTAAATAATTTTTTTGATATAAACTTTATAGCTAAACATGGAGATTACAGACAACAGATAATAGATCAAATACAGAGTTATACACAAATATCTATTAAACCACATAAAAGTAGTGAAATAAATAATAAAGATTATACGTTAATTACTTTAAGCAGTTTGCAAAAACTGATTGTCATAGCAAAACAAAGTAAGCATAGCTTAATAGATTTTGTAAATATTTATGTTTATTTAAAACACAAAAATGATTTAGTTTATAATATACAAGAAAAAGCGAACAATGTTGATTTATTAAAAAGTAGCACACATAAAAAAATTAGCAAAAAAGTTTCTTTAAGTAAGATTTCAATGGAAAATGCTTTAAGTTACAACAAAAAAACCATTTTAGCTATATGTCAAGAATTAGAAAATAATGGCATGATAGAAACAAATCACAGAACAGGATATTCAAATTTATTTAAAGTAACAGAAAGTGAAATATTAAGAAATAGATTGCAACAAACAAAAAACAAATAATGACAATTCATTTAATAACAATTTACTAAAAATTTTAAAATCCTATTGACAAAGGTTGTATAATGTGATATACTAAGATAGAGAGAGATAAAGAAATAAAAAGAAATAAAAAGAAATAAAAAGAAATAAAAAGAAAATAATCTTTCTCAAACTATAAAGAAGGGAAGTGTATTTGTGGAGACATTGACCAAGTTTAAAGACAGAAGCATAGTCACACAATAAGCGTATGAATAATATAAACGAGAACAATATAAACAACTTAGAAGACATGAAAAAAGCTGTAGGAAGAATTGAAGAATTGTCAAAAGAATACAAAGAATTAACCAAAAGGGTAAAAAAATCTGAAGGTGTATTTCATGAGGACGTATTTTTAAGCCAACAGAAAGGTAGAAACAAAAGAAATACAGACAACGCTTCTGAAGGTATAAACTTACCCTATGAGAAAGAGTTTATTTTTTCTACTGGTAGTTCTACTTATACAGAGTGGTTAAAAAACGAATATGAACGAACAGATAGGGTAGCAAACTCAAAAAACTTACAAAAGCTCTTTAGTGATTACATAGACATGCAGTTAAACAGTTTAGAAAAAGAGCAGAGAATAATTATTTTTATGGACGTAGATGATGTTATGTTAAATTCTCTTGAAACAGTTATAGAAATCATCAATGAAGATTTAGAAGATAATTTAATATTTGTTGAAGATGTAAAGACATGGGACTTTCAGGTGATATTACGTAAGATTGCAAAGAGTAATAATCCTAACAAGCATTTATACACAACGAAGCAAGATATAATCAATATATTTGATGAAGATGAGAGATTTCAAGAGAGAATAAGATTAAAAGAAGAATGGTTAGATTTTTTTGATAATAAAGACAATCATGACAAATTTGGAATTTTATTTTTCACTCAAGGCTCAGTAAATAATAATAATTTTAAATTTGATTTCCTAAGCAAGGTATTAGGAATTGATTTTACTTATTCTTTTAATCTTTCAGAAGATAGAGAAAGCGCTGAAGAAAATTTTGAAAGTCAAATTCCTTGTAATTTTTTAGGGATAAGTAACACACAAATAAAGACAGATTTTTTACAATCTACTAAGAGTTTAAAGAATGTAATACAAATAGATGACAATTATAAAAATCTAAAAAACAGTAAATGTGGATTTAAGATTTTGCTAACTAACGA
>ERZ808275.174-NODE-174-length-36670-cov-7.144531_pt1 | contig 36670 bp, 44 predicted proteins | sample MGYA00520894_ERZ808275 | MGnify/ENA primary metagenome ERZ808275 (study PRJEB31516, sample SAMN03275598) | gut metagenome | biome: mammalia-associated habitat; material: feces | host: Papio cynocephalus | place: Kenya | collected 2012-08-03 ... | reverse complement strand
CAGCATTAGTTATTATCAGTAAAAGAAAGGTTATTACCCCCCCCCCGGATGGAGTTAGTTGATAGTTGCCTTGTTCTAGCGAAAACTTGTTATTTATGGTTACCATATTGTTTTTATCTATGTCCCCAATAAACAATTTATCCCCAATAATTGTGTAATTATAGGTTTCTTCATAATCATGTTGGTTATACCAATATTTGTAGTTTAATGTGCCATCTTTTTCAAACTCAACAGTTCCTACCGAAAACCTATTATTATCTATAACATCATATTTGGTGTTATAAAAAATTGGAGCCGAAAATAAAGCAACAAGCAATATGGCTGTTATAAGGATTAAACCACTAAAAACACTTAACATAACTTTCTTTTTCATTTTAATACTTCCTAAACATAAAATATATTGGTTTTGATTGGCTACCAACATTTAACTCTTGGTCAAAATATGCAACCAACCTATTATTGTTGTCAATTATACCATAACCAATTGATTTTGTCAAAGCAGTGATAGGTTCAACCTTAATATATTTGTAATCATCATTAACTGTTGCACTTGGGTTACCAATAATTTGATATGTATTTGCCTCAACAACATCTTCAAACTTATTAGGTCTTTTTGTAAATGTTGCCATTTTATATGTGGTTTTTGCATCACCTACTATTGGCAATGAAAAATTTAATGCTTTACCAATAATTGATTGATTTGTTGGTGATGTAATAAAGTTCAATTGAACAGTTAAACCTATTTTTTCCCTACTGTCTTTATCTATGTTAAATGGGTTAGTAAAATAGTTAATAAGTGTAGAATTTGTATTTATTTTGTTTTCATCAACCTTATACAAATACTTACTATTTGCCACAATATTGTTATCAAAATCAGTTATAGGGTTATCGCTACCATATATAACTGCTAATTTGTCAAATCTTCCAAATTCATTGGAGTATTTAATAAATTCTTCAATACAGTAAGAGTTTAATGATAATGAATTTGTGGCTTTATCATTTACATTGCTTGGGTTTTCAGCATAGGTGGCAGCACTATAATTATCATCTGTTGCAAAATGTAAAACAATGGAGTTTCCAAAAGGAAAACACGAAACAGGCAATAGAAAGCAATGCGTTTCTTCTGCTCCAGCCCTATTAACACCAATGGTTTTAACAATTGCATAGGTTATTTGCTTGTTTGTTTGATTGCCATTAGATAGTTTGTTGGATAATAAGTTTAGCATTTTATTTGTTGCAAAGCCAAGGGTTGATAATGTGTTTTTGATGTATAATTTCAAATCAGCAGAAACATCATCACCTATGTATGTTGCGACATCTAAATCATTATCAACAAGACAAAATTCTTGGTAATCCGGGTTTCTATTAACACTTTCTTCTTCGCTAATTTCATATTGCCTAATAGTCTTTTTAACAGCAGTAAAGGCATTTAATTCATTGTATTTATAACTCCATTGTGTTGTAACCTTTATTGGTGTATTAGTGACAAGTTCTCTATTAACCACAAAAGCATAATAATCATCACGTGTAACAACTCCAACATGTGGGGCATCTGTTAAATGTTCAAAGTATTGTGTTTTTATGACTTTGGCATTTCCGGTTTTCATAATGGCACCTTTCATGCTTTCGCCATAACTTTCAACATCAACAGAATTCGATTGTTGGTTGTAGAACAAAGAGCAATCCTCTTCTTTGGTGTCATAGTTTACCCTATATTGCTTAACCTTAAAATCTTGAAATGGTATATATTCAATTTGAACAGACAAATCTTTAATATATGTTTCCAAATTAACACTTTCATCTAATTTTAATATGTTTCTAATTGCATGGTCATTGACAAAAGTGTCAAGTGTGTTTTGATTTGGTCTTAAATATTCTAGCGCATAAATATTTTTTTGACCTTTGGTGTAGTATAGGAAAAATGCTTTATTGTTATAAACATCACCCGGGGCTGTATAACTATATAGAATATCATATTTTGATTTTTCTACTATATTTGTTTTTATATCCTTAATGGTCCCTTTACTATAAACCTTTACAGAAATAAGCGACCTTATTGGCTTTTGTGTTCTAAAAATACAATCATTGTTTGAAATTTCAAATGTTGCACTTTCAGTTCTTGTAGAAACAAAACCACCCATAAATGGCTCAATAACTGTTGCTTTACCAGAATAATTGCTTTGTGTGGCATTTTGAACAACAGACAAAAAGTTATTCGCATGCTCATCAAGTGGGTGTTCTTTTTGAATTAGTGAATAATTGTTTTTTGAATATAAATCATTACCACCAAGGAAATCAAAAGTAATAGTGTCCCAATTGGTATAATCATTTCTATTGGTTATTGTTTGCCCATTAGAATCTGTATCATATTCGTAAACAACACTAGGTATAAGCCTAGGTATTGCATGTATGTATTCACCAATAGTTTGCAATGCTTCAAATAATGTGCCTTGCGTAAAGTTAAATTCAGGACTTAATTTTTTATCTAAAATTGATGCAATGTTTTCATCAAGTTTATATTGTTGATTTTCTATTCCATCTCGCCTTAATACACATACTTTAAGCAACCTTTCAATTACCTCTTTAATTGTGTATTCTTGTGGTATTAAGGCAAGGCTATTAACCACTGTAATAGTCCACTTAAACTCTGCATCAGCCATGGTAACATTGTTTTCATTTTTATAGCAATAATATTGCCTAAAAGTATATGTTCCATTTTGAGTAAAAGTAAATGTTCCATCTTGTGATAATGTTTGGCTTGTTCCATCCGGCTTGCTAACAGTGAACTCTTTTAATGAAAGTGTTTTGTAATGCCACCAGCCAATCCAAGCATTAAAGTTTAGTGTTGCATACTTAACCTCAATATCCATATTTATGTTTGTGGAAATTGTGTTGTCTGCTGTATGGTCAACATATTTAACATAATCACCAATGTTAATATTTTGCTGTGTTGGAGTAACATCTTCCAACTTGATTTGAGTATTTGGGTCAAAAATTGTTTCACCCTCTTCCAAATCTTCATCTGTGGTTGGTGTGTCATTTGCCACAACCAACAAAGCACCATTTGTGCCTTGTTCTACTTTTTCATAACCACTCAAATACAACATTCTATATGGTCCAATAAATCTATTTGACCCACTAGCATATCCAAATTTGGACCAATGTGCTTGAACAAAAAAGTTATTCCAACCAGCAAACCCACCTAAAATGTAAGTGTTTGAAACAAACTTTATAACATTATTTGTTCCATAATTATCCTCAAGATAATTTGTAAATGTTAAATTGTCAACAATAACTCTTTCTAATTGTTTAGTTATTTCAATAAGTGATAATGTATGCCTATAAATAGGCTTTGCACCTTGCACAACATTTTCTACAAGGTCGTTTTCCACAAGCCTATAAATATATTCAGTGTTTGTTGTTTCATTTTTAGTATCTGTGATAGTTATTTTTATTCTACTTAAAGGTTTTAATGGTTCACTTATTGTGGATAAATAACTTAAAACAGTTGTATCTAAAACACTATCTAATTGGCTTGTGTCTAAAATAGGCATTTCAACTCTACTTGTTATATCAATAGGGGTATATACTCGAGTTCCAAGCACACCAGATGAAACAACTATTTTTTCAACTTTAATATTTGTTATCATACTATCTACTCCTATTCATATTGCCTGCACGTTCTCTATTGATGTTTACAGCCAATGATTCTCTTGCAACATTTCTGTTGTATTCAATATCACTTTTAATCATATCTGTAAAGAACATTGCAGTGCCTAAAATAGGATTTTTAATGGCAACTGCTGTAAACATTGCTAATTTATTAAACGCATTAGTTTGTTGTTGTTTTAGGTTGTCCCTAGTGGCAAAACCAACACTTGATTGAGCAAATGATAATGCTTGCTTACCAATATAAGCAACAGCAACTAATGTTGATGCTTTTACACTTTTACCTTGCTCCCCTTTGTTTTCTATCGGATTATCAGCCTCGGGTGTTGTTCCGGGGTCTTGTGGGTTTGTTTCGTTGCTATCATCAATAGTTTTAAGATAAATATTTATGTTTGTTTCTGCCATAAGTTCCTCCTAAATTAAATTTCATAATCTGTGTCGGCAAATTGCAAAGCATCTTGCAATGTTAATGTTACTGTTGCAAACGCCCCTGCTTGCCCAACAAAATCACAACCAGCAACAATACAATTATTTGAATTGCTAAATGGACCATCAGTGTCAAAAGCAGGATAATAATCGGTAACCTTAACAATTTCATTTAATGCAAAAGGCTCAATTTTTCTTGCAGCCTTTAATAGTCTTTTACCAACTTTATTTTTTTGTAACAAAATTGTGTATGCAAAACTACTATTTTGTGCTCTATTAAATGATTTTGCTGTGTTTTGATTGGCTAATATAGGACTTTCGGTTTGTTTTGTATCCCCATATTGAACATTTAATATTTCAACAAAATCGGATATTTCCTTATCGGTTCCAGCATTAAATGTTAATTTGGTCTTTATTTCATTGCTAACCAAAGCCCCGCCATCTGCCTCACTTACAAGGCAAGTTCCGGTAATAACAACAACTTGAGTATAATCGCCAAAATCTGCTATTGGACTATTTGCAGGCGATGCAAAATCTAAAAAACTGTGGTATGTATAAGATTTGCCATTGCTTGTAAAAGTTCCCTTTCTTAACCCACATATTTTAGATAGTGTGCTTAATTCGTCTAACTTGTCTTGTTTTTTTCTTACGCTTATATAAAACTCAAAAATGAGTTCCACAGTTTCAGCCTTGATATTGCTTAACTTATATGGTCTACGATAGGGTTTTATAATTCCTTGTATGGCTGTACCATCTATTTTTAGATTGCTATAAACATCAATGGAATAATAGGGGCTACCAAGTATATTTTCATAAACTTTTGCCAAATCTTCTATTCTGTAACTTTCTTGTAAGTTCATTATTCAATTACTCCTCCATATTGTAAGGCAAATTGATGTGATGTGTAAGAACAGCACCAAGCAATCCACCCGGGTTTATGGCTCCTTGTTTCTGTATATGGTCCATAAGGTGCAGGAGCACCACCTATAACAATCTTTATATGGTTTGTCCCCATATAATACATGTTAATACCATTTTGCCTTAAATTGCCCGGATATGGTGATAATCCACTTGGACCAGCAGGTGGCTTTGTTCTAACCGGTGCATTAAATATTAAATTTGACATTAAAGTGTCGCCAAACTTGTTTAATGTAAACATAAACTACTCCTTTATTGCAATGCTAGAATAGTGTCTTTAATTTTTCTATGTTTATTTTTTAGTGGTGCAACATCTTGCGTAAATATACCCATTACAAGGTAGATAACGCCCTCAAATTCACACCTTACTTGTGATGCCTTAATATTTGTTGGCAACTTGTCTTTTGTGGCTAATTCTAGCGTTTGTCCTTGTGAGGCAAAACCAGAGCCTACAAAAGAGCCATTAACATATCTTTTGCTATTCTTTTTACACTTAATGCTTGTTATAAATTCATCATCTAATGTGTAAAGTTTGGCATCAAGGTTATAACCTATTTCATTTTTCATTGGTTTATACCTCACCCATTAAAAGATTAGGTCTTGCACTTTTTAATATTTCCACAACCTTTGGTGCCAATATTTTTGGTATTATTCTTTCTTTATCGACTACCACTAATTGCCCATCAGCATTAACATTCGAGCCATCGGCAACTCCATAATCACCATTGGCATTAAGCATATACTTTAATTCTGCTATAAGGCACCTTTTAATGGGTTTTTGCAAGTAATCGATATAATCAACAATAATGCCATCTTTTAGTGATTTGCCACCTATTTTGTAGATTCTATTATAAACATTTTCGTGTGCAGCATTAAGCCAATCCCTCGCCTCAACATCTTGTTCAGCACCAAGTTCAGTTTTTAAGTCAATACCTGTTGCACTCTTAAATTCTTCATCATTTAATGTTACCGGGTAATCATAAAGTGTGCTATCAATCTCAATCATAATTAAAATCCTCCCATCTTAAATCCACCACAAGTCCATCTATGCAACTTTTGTTCTGCAAATGCACTTGTTAAAATTTTACCATCTCTTGCCTTTGCCCCAATTGAAACAAGCAATAATTCAACAGCATTAACCACTTGTGCATCTTTAACCTCTTTTGGTATTTGATTAAACCTATAAAAATCCGACTTTCTTGGAAATTGTAAAGGTTGATTATAAAACAATTTTGCTCCAGCAACAGGTAAGGTTTCCATTTCTTCTGTGCTATTGATTAGCAATTGTTCCTTTTGTTCATTGGTTAAGCCTGCCCAATAGGCAGCAAAATCACCAATAGGATAGTTGCTTTTTACAAGTTTGTTTGCCTCATCTAATGTGCAATATGTATTAACTCCTATTTCTAACATGTTTTAACTCCTATAAATTTGATTAGGCTACCAACGGGCTTGCACCATTGCTATGGTTTCTTAACAATAGCCATAAAAAATGGTAGCAATTCGCTACCATTTTATAAATATTAAACATTGTATTGAGTCCAAGTAATTGTGCTACCGTCTTTTGTAGCAGTAAACATATCACCGGCACTATAATCAACATCACCAATCTTAACTGCTTTTGTAGCAATGTAAATTGTATCTGTTGCAACATTTGCAGCAGTTGTTGGCAAAGCATCAACTGTAACAACTTTTGTATGTGTTGCGTCAATTGTAATACCTACAACAATCAAATCGCCAGCAAGTGTTTTTGTTCCACGAGAATTAAACAACTCAACAGCAAAATCATTTGAAAGTGGGATTTTTTCACAATCATATTCATCGATTATAACAGGTTGTGCGACAGATTCTTTTGCCATGATAATGTAGTCAACTTTCTTTGGCAAGTAATTTTCACTAAACATTACAACACCATTTATACCTGTCAATTCTTTATCTTCAACAGAGAAATTGATATTGTGCAATGTATTAAGTCTAGTTTTAAGTTTGCTGTAAACATTTGGGTCTAATACTCCACCAATGAAATCTCTATCAACACCATTAACAAACTTGTTTTCTGTTTTTTCCAATGGGATGATAGCACTTTCTAATTGGCTATCAATTGTTTCAGCATTTGCACCACTTGAAATACCGGCTACAATTTTACCTTTCATTTTCAACTCATCACCACAAAGTGCTCCCAAATAAGCCTCTGTCCAGAAATCTTTTTCAATATTTCTTTTAAGTGTTGATTGGTGGTTTGTTTTTCTTTTGTTCAAGAGGTTAATAACAGAGGCATCAAGACCAAATCTTTCTGCATCTTTCTTGGTTACCTCTTCAACAATTTCCTTGTCTTTATCAAGGTTTACAGGAATTTCAGGCGCTTGGATTTTATCACCTTTACCTGCTGTTCTAGCAGTTCCATAATCTTTCTCTTCACTATTTACAAAACGCTTAAAGACATAAGACCCTGCTTTTTCATCAAGGTTTGCATTTTGCGATTTGAATTTGAAAGAGTTACCGCTTTTTTGCAAATTTTCAACGATGCCTGCTTGCATTTCGTTTAATTTTGCCTGTGTATTTTCATCTTCAAAAATACTAATTGCATTTGTTCTAGACATATTTTTATCCTCCTACTATTTGTCTATATAACATTTGTTTTTGCAGATTTGGTTTGTTCGCTAGGGTTAGTAGAATTAGCCGGGAAATCTGCACCCTTTTTAATACTATTTGCAGGAATATCAAACAAAAAGCCATTGTCTTTTTTGATTTCAGCCAATTGTTCATCTAGTCCACCAATAGCATCAGCATCAAAAGTGAGTTTTGAACAGTCTAACAAAGCCTTAACAGTTATTGGATTTTTAGCCTTGCCATCTTTAAGGGCTTGCATTAGCCTATAATCATTAAAGGCATCATCCTTTGCTTTAAGTTGCTTTTGATATTCAGCATCTTTTTCATCAAGTTGCTTTTTCCATTCTTCGGCACCTTTTTGCTTTTCGGCTCTTTCTGCCAATTTTGCCTGTAATTCTTTTAGTTTGTTATTACTACTATTAAACACAGGTTTTGGAACAGTAGTTTTTCCCACATAAGCGTTTACGCCACTCTCTAATGCTTTTAATTTTCCAGCATCAAAGTCAGCACCTAGCACGCCGCTTAATACATCTGCTAGGGTTTGTTTCTTTTCGTTATTATCCATAACATACTCCTTTTATTCCGGTGGTTCCGGTAATGGCTTGCTAATCATACCAAGCAAGTGTGGTTTCAATCCTAGTTTTATGCCATACGGTAGGGCAAATAATAGGCATTTTTGCCCAAATTATTCTTTTTCAATTATGGTTAAATCTTTTATATCAACAACTTTTGTAAAACCAATTTTGTCAACAAGTTCAACCAATATGGCATTATTGTTTGATGAGCATATATTTACACGCTTAACCTCAAACATTTTGCCTTTGTATTTGATTAGTTTGCTATTAAGTAGGTCAAACAAGTATTTTGCAGTAAATGCAAATTGCTGTGATAATATATCTTTGTCATGTTTAAGGTCTTTCTTTTCTTTTGACTCATCTTTATTAGCGACAATGAAAATGCCAATTAGCCCGGCAATCATAACAATGTTGCAAACTACTAAAATAATAATCAATACTGTCATAGTTCCTCCTTTTTTTATTATATATAACAAAAAGGCAACTTGCCGATTGCAAATTGCCTTGTGTTATTAAAATGGTGATGGCTGTGGGTGTAGCCCCTCCCACGTCTCTTTTAACCCAATGGGTGTGTAGATGCTACATTTCTCTACCTAGCCATCATGAAAATTATAACACAAGCATTATTTTTTGTAAAGCACTGTGTTATTTTTCACCATTTGTTGCAATCTCTTATTGCCAATTTGATATGTTGTTAGTATTGTGTTAGATAATCGGCTTGTAATCGTGCTTACCTTTATAACCAAGCAAGCATTTTTGTCACCTGCTTTACCTATTACCAAGATAGTGTTTTTATTTTTATTATCCTTAAAAATATAATCCGGGTTGTTTATTATGCTAGGAATTTGGTCTTTAATTTCCATGTAAAAATCATTATGCGTGTTTTTACCCGGGGCAATGTGTCTTTCATATTGTTTTTGAGTAATAATTAAATTTGTGGTTTTCATTGGAAATGGCAAATCAGTATAAGCACTTGATTTTATTTCAGTTATGGCAATTGGTTTGCTATTTGGCAATTTATCAACAGCCTGTAAGGTTTTGTGAATTTCAACATATCTTGGTGTTTTCTTTGCATGTGCAGTTCTAAATTTGGGCAAGGTGTTTAGTTGGCTAGGTAAATCTTTGCCAAGTTCAACCTTTGCTTTGTTGTATTCTTTTATTGCATCCCAAACCCTATGATTAAATGCTTGAGCATTTTGATATTGTTGCCTTTGAGTTTCTGTTCTTTGGTCTAGTTCATAATCTCTATTGCTAGCCCTTTGCAGTTCCAAAGTTTCTTTTTCGGTATGGTTTTCCATAAAGTATGGTCTTAACATGCACCTACAATGTGGGTGTATGCAAGTATAACCATTTTTGAATAAAACATCATAAACGCTTGGGTAATTGGTGTCTTTACCGCTAATACAATAAATCCTATTACCCAATGTTGAGCATGTTTTACAACTACTATGGTTTGGTGCCATAAACACATAATCAGTGCCGAGTTTAATAGCATTATCTATTGCTGTGGCATTTTGTGTTTCATTCCTTGCTGTTCTTGTTGCCATCATAAAATATTTATCTAACGGCATTTTTGCACCATTTCTATATGTAACCCCAACACCACCATTGCTTATAAATTCATTTTGTAATGCTTTTTTAACATCTGTAATGTGTGTTGGTGCTTGTTTGTAAGGTTTAATGGTTTTTTTGAATTGTTGCATTAGTTCTTTTTCAGCACAAACAAGGTTTGAGTTTAGTTCTATATAGGTTTGGCTTTGCATTTTATTTACAAGGGCTTTATTTGGGCTTAAATCATGTGTTTTTGATATTTCCTTTACATCTTCTTTAACCACGCCCAAATAGTTGCTTGTTGCCTTTCTTATGTTGTTAAACTCAACTGCTATATATGCACCCATAAAATACAATAACTCATCTGCACTTTGCACATTGGCTTTTTGAATTGCTTTGTAAACATTCCTATTAAGATTACCAACCTTTTTAACCAAACTTTCTTGCAAGGGTTCATATTTGGTGCTAATAGGATTTTTTTTCATTATTCACCCTCATCGTCATTAGGTGTTGGGTTTGAAAAACCACCAAACATAGATGCTTGCTTTTTTGAGTTTCTTTCATCGACTTTTTCAGCAATCTCCTTTGCCATTTCTTGTGTTAGGTTAAACCTATCCACATTTTCTTGTTCTGGAGTGCTTAAATCGGCGTTAATCTTCATAGTTGCTTTTTCAATTTCTTGCTTTTCATCGTTTGGCAAGCCATCATACCAATCAATAGTTATATCTTCTGGCTCAATCTTTTGCCCATTCAACTGTGCAACAGAAGATAATATTTTCTTTAATTCATTTGTAATATCATTTGTTATACGCCTTGCCTTTGCTAATGGCTTTACAAATGTTGCTTTCATGGTTTCCCAAGCAATATTGGTGCTTTTGCCTGCTGCCTCATAAATTGGACCCATTTCACTAACTTTATAAAGTTGTTCAAATAAAAGGTTTAATTCATTAAAACATGCAACTAATTGACCATCCCAAGTTAAATAACCGGGAATTGGGTCACCTTGGTTAAGTGCATAAGTGTTTCCGCCACCTACTTTGAGTTGCCATTCACCCCTTTTATTCTGTTCAAATGCACTTAAAGCAGCATAAACATCTGGTCTTGTGTGTTTATCTAGAATAATAGCAATTTGCCCTAATCTAGCCCAAATTTCAGCCAATATTGGGTCAAGGCTAGCATAATCATCATGCCCATAACAACTATCACTTGTTACAAGTTGGTGCATTGACCTTACTGCAAAATCACTAATACCTGTTTTAACCTCTTCATCTTTGCCTATTTGTTGTTTGATAATAAACCTTTGCAAATCTAGGTTTGTTCTTCCACTTGGCAACTTGAAATTAGGGTCTTTTTTGATAGGTTCTAATTTGAATATTTTTTTTATGTAATATCCCTCATAGTGAATTTGCACTCTTAATTCCCATTTTGGTTTTTCTTCGGTGCTATCTTCTAGTTCAACAGGTGTGGCAAGGACTATGTTAAGTAAATGGTCTTTATCATCCACATCAACAACCTTAAAAAGGCTTGATGGTTGCACAACAGCCACTGCTGGGGTTCCACTGCCATCTTTATTTTCTTGTGAATAAACACGAGAAACAGCATCACCTTGTCTTGAAATATCAATTACCCATTGTCTAATTTTATTATAAAAGTCAACAGAGGTAACTAATTTTTCAAAATTCTTATCTTTCTCACACTTAATTGTAGGTTGTTCACCACAAACTAAATCTGCAATTGAAACACTTGTTAATTTATGATAATTCAAATCTATTGGGTAGCCAATAATATCCGAGTAATCGTTCAATATTCTAATAATTCTTTGATTGGAATCCTTGAACTCCTTTTTACTTACAAGGTATGTGCTATCATTAAATAAAAGTAAATTATCTTTATAATTTTGCAAACGTTCTGTTTCACAAACAGGTGGAAAAATCTTGTTTGGTTGTATAAAACTTAAATCGTTAAGCATAATTAACTCCTATCTTTTAATATTTATTCGACCTACCCCATTAGATTGTATTATATCTTCTAGTGCATAACGCACATCATCAATGGCGTGGTTGTTCTTATCTGGGTAACTACTTTTGAAATTACCATCTTTTGTTTGTTCATACTCATAACCAACAAACTCTCTATAAGCATTTGGGCATTTAACTTGGTCAATAAAGATATTGTTTAGAGATTGCAACCATTTAATACCATGGTCAACACTACCCGGACCTTTCTTGACGCCGGTAACATTTAATCCCCTACTTACTAATTCACTATTGCTCCTAGGTTCGGCAGAGTCAGCCCTTATAAGCATGTTATTTGGGTTATGTTGCCTAATTAAGTTAGCAAGTTGGTCATAAGATATGCCATACTCATATATTTCATCAAAAATATATAAATCTTTTTTATTTCTATCATAATAAACGCCATGTGATGCAGTTGGGTCCACAGCAAAGCCCCAATCCAAACCTCTATAAACATAGCCAAAAGTGTCTATTATTTCTTGTGTCATGTTTAATGCCTTAACATTGGCAAATACTTGACCACCTGTGCCGGTAATTTCCCCCAAATACTCATGTTCATAAGCCCTTGGGTTTGTCTTTTTTAATTGTTCGGCATCTTCAATAAATTGTTCACCCAACCATTCTTTTGGAACAGTTAGATAGGTGCTATGATGGACCAATGTGTTTTTTACAATGCCTTTTGCGATATTGCTTTGTAGGTCAATAATAAATCTATTAACCCAATGGTCAACAGTTTGTGGTGGGTTGTATGAATAAAATCTTATAGCCCTTTTCAAACCTGCACGTGTTAATGATTGTTGCACCTTTCTTATTTCAGCAATGCCATCAAAGGCATCTAACTCTTCAAACCATTGGTATTTGAAATAGCCACTTACCAACTTAACAGATTTGAATTTGCTAGGGTCATCACAACCCCTACAATAAATCCTCTGCCCTGTTGGTAAATATGTAAATGAGTGGTTATTTTTGTTAGATTTCCAATATTGTGTTACTTGCAAAATATCTATTGCCCATTGTATTTGGTTAAAAACACCGGTTTCTATACTTGTGCCAACTTTCATAATACACATAGCATTTGCCAATGGGTCAGCCATCATGCCATTAACTATTTCAATGCTTGGTGTTGAGGATTTGCAGGACCCACGCCCACCTTTTAGATAATAATCGCTGTAAATCCCATTTTTAATATAGTTATGAACATTAAAAAAAGCAGGGGCTAAAACCTTGCTTAATTGGACTACCGGTTGTGCTTGATTATATAGCAAACTAATCACCTATGTTTTGGGTGGGGTCTTGTGGAATATCATCAATTATTTGTGGAGGGTTCATGTTTTGGATTTTTTCAACAAATAAACCATATCTTTTGCCCAACAATTCAGCAGCCTTATTTACATCACTAATTTTAGTTGGTATTGGCACAGTCACCGGGGACTCTGCATCTTTCACAACCTTTTTACCATTCTTGTCATAATGGGTTTGGTGTGTTTTCAATGTAACCACAACTGTATCAGTTTCTTCACGCCTTAAAACACGTGTTAATGTTTGTAACACTTCGTCTTGTTCGGCAATGAGTTTGCCCTGCTTTTCTTCCATAATTTTTGCAAGACAATTTTGAACCTTAACATTTGCTAACAATCGTGCTGCTTGTTCACATGCTGTTTTTCTACTATAACCTGCTCTAATTGCTGCTTGTGTTCCATTAAGGTCCTTAATGTATTCTTGGCAGAATAATAATTGTTTTGGTGTTAAGTTTTCTTGTTGCTTATTTTCCATTACACGCTTGTTATATTATAATAATATATAATATATATAAATAAATAATAATTATTAAATAAATAATAAATAATAATATTATATATAATAATAAACTACCTATTACCTAGTAATAATAACTATTACATTATTTATTCATCCCCTTTGTTATCACTATCACTATTTGCACCATCAACTGTTTTTTCAATTTCTTGTGCATCTAGTTCGTTTGTGCTAACAACTTCTGCCACATTATTAGCAACCAACTCGGAAACAACAGCAACCTCTTCAACACTAGCGCTATCACCACTATTAACAGCAACCATGCCTGTGTCTTTGTCTACACCTACTATGCCATTGTTTGTTTTGTAAACCATTAAGTCACCGTCATCTTCAAAACCTAAATCTGGCAAAGATTCTATTTCTTCTTTTTTAACAACCGCAACTAATGTTTCATCTTGGTTTTTCTCTTCTTCCATATTTAACTCCTTATATAAATTTACCAACCTAAAATCCCACCAAAACCTAATCATTTGTTGGTAGCGTTTTGCCCTGCAATTTAACACCGGGTGTGTTATCAATGTTAATTGCAACTCCTAAAAATAGAAAAAACACCTCAAAAAGGTGTTTCCTATCTATACTTTGTGCCTATTATAATATAACACATTATTTCTGCTGTTACAAGTGTTTAATACCTGCTAAAAATGTGCAAAAGTGTTCAAAAGTGTGTAATTTGTGCAGTCTTTTAGTTATTGACAATAAAAAAGTTGGCAATTTTACCAACTTTTTGTTATTAAATTTACCTTTTGTGGGGGTTCTCTAGATAATTATAAACAAGTTGCTTAATATGGTTAATTTCTTGGTTATAATGCTTTTCATTAAACGCCAAAGCACAGTGTATTTACACCCATTGTTAAAATTGCACATAATTTTAGCACCATTGTTTTGTTCTATTATATCTATAATAATATATTTAATTACTATACTATAACTTTTAATATCTAATAGTCTATAAAAGGATGGTATATTATATAATTGTTTATAGTTCAATTTCATTTATGCCAACCACCTTTGCACTATTACTTAAAAATTGCCAATTGTAATTAAACCTAAAATGGCACCCCTCTGCCACTTTTTCATAATCCCAATACAACAAGCCAAGTTCATTTGTAATTGCTGTTGGCGTAAGCCTATATTTGCCTTTTATGTATTTATAAATATTGTCTGGAGCATTTACGCCATCAGTTAAAATGTTTACACTAATAGGTTCAACAACGCCAATGGCATAGGCTAATTGTATTTGGCAAGTCTTTACTGTTCTAAATGTTTTAACTATATCAACAGCCATGTTTCTTGCCATATAGGCAGCACTACGGTCAACCTTACTTGGGTCTTTACCACTAAATGCACCGCCACCCACTGGGCAAAATCCACCATATTGGTCACAAACTATTTTTCTACCTGTTACGCCACAATCGGCTGTTGGACCTCCAATAGTCCATGTTCCGGCAGGGTTTATAATTAGTTTGCCATTAAAACCCCTTAAAATGGGCTGTAATAGGTTTTTTACATATTGTTGCACATATTCTAGGCTCTTATGCTTTTTGTGGCATACGCTTATTAAAATGGTATGAATAGCCCCAATATTTTGTTGCATATCCAAATCAGTCGTTATTTGTGTTTTTGCATCGCCTTTAAGAATTGATTTTTTGTTGTTTTCAACATCTTGTTCAATGAGGCTTATAATTCTATTTGCAAGGTCAAAAGCAAATGGTAAATAACTATCAGTTTCATTGCAAGCATAACCAAACATAATACCTTGGTCTCCGGCACCTACCGAGCATAAATCATTTGATGTGCCATTGTATATTTCATTTGATTGTTGCCCAATCAAGTTTATAATTTTATCTACCCTATAATGTAGTTTTTTGGCAACTCTTCGAGCAATTGCCTTATAATTAACTTTTGCATTTGTTCTTATTTCACCACCCAATATAATTGCTTTGTCTTTAACCATTACCTCACAAGCCACTCGGCTTTGTGGGTCTTGTTCCAAGCAAGCACTTACAATGGCATCACTTATTTGGTCGGCATACTTGTCTGGATGAAATTTGCTAACTTGTTCTGTGCTAAATAGTTTCATTTTCCGCCTCCCTATACTTAATAATAACGCCATCCATAATTAAATCATACACCACATCCATTAGTTGTGTTGTATCCTTAAAATGGCATTTGGCTATTTTGTGGATTCTAGGGTCACCTATCAGCCACTTATCTATAACTAGACGCCTATCAGTATTGCCAATAATTATAATTTGTTTACTATTGGCAAAACATCTGTAATAATTTGTTTGGTTTCTATTAACTTTATAACTATGAAAGCCATATTGTTTTAGAATTTCCAAATTTTTGATTTCATCAACTTTTAACATGTTAATCCTCCAATTTTTCATTTATTCGTTTGTCAAACACCTTTTCAAATTGTCTTTCAAAAGGTATATCTTCTTCATAGTAAATAGCCCTATTGTTCCAATCTTTATAACATTTGCAACACATAGCACTATTAAGCACCGGCACAACATACATAATATCATCTGGCTCGTTACACATATCACAACGACAGCCACCGGTAACTTTAACAATCTCTTTCAAAGAGCCTTTGTATATAACATAACCACATTTTGATTTTAGTTTTTTCATGGCAACCACCTACAACAATTTTGGGTTATCATAGATGTTACCCACTATTTCAAAATATAGTTCTTCACCCAACTCAATCAACAATTCATCAATATTGTATATGTAGCCACTATTTATTGGTCTAAACCCAAAGTGTAATCGGTTTTCATCAAACTCAACAATGAAAGTCTGTTCTTTTTTTGTTAAATTACTCCATGCTTTTACAATATCAGCCTCAAACATTTTTATATTGTTTTTATCTTTGATTCCAATAAATTGCCCTATTGTTTTGGGCTCGACAAAATATGATTTTAACCCATCGGTAATTTGAGGACAAATAGTTAAAGCATCACACACCCCAAATTCAATTAGCCCATACTGCCATTTATTTTTTTTAATTCTCCCTCTAAACACAATATTTTCCATTGTTACATTCCTCCACATAACACCAACTTTGTGGTGGTCTTTTAATTGTTTTATAAATGCAATGCTCACCATCAAAATCAATTCCACAAGCCGAACAACCCTCTGTTATATCATAATAAGAATATTCACAGTCGCTATTCTTTCCACCTTTGTTGCAAGGATAATCATCACAATCAAGGTTTTTTCTAAACTCGCTTAATTCTTTTGGCTTATCATAAATTTTTAAGTCATCAATGTGCCAAGCATAAGAATTTGAGTATTTCCCATTTTTACATTTATGGTATTCACAATATTGTTCCCAACTCATACAAGTTTGTTTTTCAAAAATTGCTTTATCAACTACTGTTGCGGTTGATGTTTTATTTTTATTGTTCTGCCATAGGATTTCAATCTCATTGAGTGTAAATTCAGCGACAACTTTACCTAAATCACCCCACATTTCTATGGGTGCTTTGGGTGATTTGTAGATAATTGTTCTATCTGCAATCTCCCCATCGCTATAAGGCAATTCTTCACCTTTTCTAGTCACTCCGAAAAAATTGTATTTTCCTTTTGTGCAATAAATATAAACTTTGCAAGGCAACTCACATTTTGGCATTGTTTTTCTTATTTCAATGGTTTTTTTGCCATTAAGTATTTTTTCAACCCATTGTGGTTGTATGCTAATTAAAATACTTTTCAACTTAATTATCCCTCCCAATAATAATTTTCTTGGCAAGTTTCTTTTAATTTTTTGATAGACCTGTTAAGTGGTAATGTAAACTCTTTTTCACCATAATACTTTGCTATATAAAGACAACCGGATTTGCTAATAACAAACTTGCCATGTTTACCCTGTGCAACTTGCATTTTCCCGCTTTTAACCCATTTCACTAAATAATCCTCCTTTTGTTAATTTTCTAAACTAAACCATTGTTTGTATATTTCTGTTGCTACCCTTTTAATCATTATAGGTGGCACCGACATGCCACAGATATAACAAACATTGCTAATTGCATTTGAGTCAAAGTTATAATCTTGAGGAAATGTGCTTGCTGTTATAATATCGCCTTGGCTTATTTGTTCAAATGTGCCATATCTATAATAATCAGCAGCACCGGCTCTTATGGTTGGGACAACCTTATCATCATACAAGACAATGCTTTGGAAGAAAGAATCTTTACCATATAGCCTTTTGTGGGCATTAGATAGGTCATTTTCACCATATTTAACATTGGCTAACAATTCTCTTGTCTTTGCCCTATTTTCGCTTAATTTAAGCCCTTGTGGTGTTTTTATTTTCCCATAAGGCACTTTTTCATAGTTAAAGCAAAGTTTTAATTCTGGATAGTGTAATTGTTCCTTGTGGGCAACAAACACAACTCTATGCCTTGCTTGTGGAACACCCATTGTTTCACCTCGTAACAACCAATGGTTTACAACATAACCAATTGACTTAAATTCAGTATAGATTCTTTTTACATATTCCCAAGCATTGCCATTAAGCAAGCCCTCTACATTTTCCATAACCACGACTTTGGGCTTTAATTTTTTAACTGTTTTTATAAAAACAAAAGATAAGTCATCAAGAGTTTGGGCAACTTGTCCCTCTCTAAATTTCTTTTTCTTACCCCATGTTTTCTCACGCTGTCCTGCCATACTAAAAGTAGTGCATGGTGGACTGCCATCTAAAATATCCAAATTAAATAATTCTTTTGGTAAATCTTTTTTGGGTATTTTATTAAATTCTCTTATATCCATTAGGAAATTATGCTTTGGGTGGTTGTTCTGTATGTATATTTCATTCATTTTGGGGTCGATTTCGCAACACCCTATAACATCATACCCGGCTAATTTGTAGCCCATCGAACTCCCCCCCCCCACAAGCAAAACAACTAAAAACTTTTTTGTTATTTTTACTTACATTTGCAAGGTCTTTAAGGGTCCAATAATAATCATTTGCTTTTTGTTCCTTAAAGAGATTATCTTCACCAAGCAAATCAAATAAATTTGGTTGCATTATCCCTCCAATTTATCAAACAATGTTGATTGTTTCATTTGTAAATCTTTTGGAAACATATCAAACAGTGTTGGCTGTGATTTTCTTTTTTGTATTCTTTCTTTTGCAACATTGAAAGGTTTTTTATCTAATTCAAATACTAAAAATTGGTTTTGAGTATCCATTGCTGCTATTGCAGTGGATGCCGACCCTCCAAAGCCATCGAGGATTACCCCCCCCCGTGGACCAAATGTTTGAATTAACTTTACAAGTAAGGGTATAGGTTTTTGGCAACTATGAATTAAATCTTGAACCTTTGCATATTGTAAAACATCACTAATGGCTGTTTCTGGGGGTTTAGGGTTGCCTTTCATACATAAATACATTGGTTCATATTGTGGTCTTGTATAATAACCTAGTCCAAAATTGTTTTTAACCCATATTGGCATAGACTTGATATTAAAACCTGCTGTTGATAATGCCTTATTAAAAGCCGGGATTGTTGACCAACCCATAAAAGTAATTAAAAAACTATCTTTTTTAAGAACTCTATAACATTGCTTAAAATAGTTGTTTAGCAAATTATCAAAATCTTCATTACTTAAATTATCATTTGCTATTACCTCAAACTTTTCCTTTCTATGTTGTGAACTAAAATTTATATTGTAAGGTGGGTCTGTAAGAACAAAATCAATGCACTCATTTGGTAGGCTTTCCAATGCTTTGATGCAATCTTCGTTGTAAATATTGTTTATTTCATAATTGCCCAATTTCATTTAAGTCACCTGCATTTTTGATAATGGTAACGCCCTCATCATAAAATTGCCTTACCCTACTCACGCTATAATTAACTAACCTAGAAATTTTACGCCAACCTTGGCTCATGAAAATTTTGTGCTCCATAATATCTCTTGTGGTGTAGTTAGGAATTAGGTCGATGTATTTTGTTATTTCATTTCTTAAAGCATCAAGTTTTCTTTCCAATTCCAACTGTTCTTGTTCTAACTCATCAAGTTTTACAATAAAGTTTTCAATCGGTGAACCATGAAAACCCGGGGCTTTGGGCATACCATCATAGGCACCGGTTTTGGGAAAACCACCCAACTCCCTTAATTCTTGTTGCTTTAACACCAATCTTCTTATTTTTGCTTTGGTGTCATTATACTGCTTTACTAATTGTTCAAATAACATAGCCCCTCCTAAATACCTTTCATTTTATTGTAGAACACACTAACTGTGTAGTTAAAAACATTTGCAATTTGTGAATTGCTGTCAACAATTCCAAAACAATCAAATATTAAGTTGATAACATCTTCGTCATCTCGTCTAAATATATCAATAAACTCCCACATAACTTTTTCAGTTGGCATCTTAACCCCATTTATGGTTAATTCTTTTGTGTAACTCATTTTTTCAAACAGGTCATGTAATCTAGTAATATACCTGCTATCATCCCCAAACAAATCACTGTGTTTTTCTTCATAATTCTTGTAAACATCATCAAGTTTTTCATTTAAGATTTCTAATGCTTCAATCGAACTAACCAACCTACCATCGTTAGATGGTTTGTTAGAATTTATATCTAAATCTTCATCTAAATCCATATCCATATCTATATCAAGGTTGTTTTTTGCTTGTTGCTCGCTTGTTTTTTGCTTGTTTCTAGGTTGTTTTTGGGTTGTTTTTGGGTTGTTTCTAGGTTGTTTTTGTGCGTTACTGTTTCCTTTTGGAGCACCACCTTTCTTGCCATTTTCAACACTAGCATCATATCTTGAAAGTGCAGCATCTATTGTTGGCTTAATTAGTTTGAAACACATTCTGCATGCTGGAGTTAGGTTGTAAGGTTCTTTTTTGGCAATAGCATAATCAATAATTGCTTTATAAATAAGTCCTTGCTCATCTTCTGGCAATTCACTAATTGCATCATAATATGAACTATAAAATATAAAACTATTTCTCACCTTTCACCTCCAATGTGTTTTGAATTTGGACTGCCTTTGAGGTTGTTTCCCAAAGGCTTTGCCAAATAATAAATGCTTTCATAAAATTGCTCCTTTACACTACATCAAAAGGGTCATCATTATCACTTATTGTTGTAGTTGTTTTTTGTTCTTTTGGTTGTTCAATTTCAACATTAGATTCTTGTTTTGTAGCAATTTCATTTACTTGTTCAAATTCATTGTTTTCAACAAAATCTGGTGTTAAATCTTCGCCAATAATTGCATCATCCGCCTCAAATGCTTTTTGCATTTCAATGCTCATAATACCCCACTTACTAATAAGTTGTCTTAATAGTGTTTTGTGTGCCATGCCATCAAAATCCTTATACCAAAAACTGCTAAATTTCCACATATCTTTTTCTGGCACTTGACCTTGTTCTAATTGTGCTAAACTATTAGCATCAAAGGCAGCACTATATTTATCAGCATGTGCTAGCATTTTCTTTTTTGACCAATAGATTGATTTTCTAAATCCATTAGTGTATTCAAACATTGCATAATAGCCAATTGTTGGTGTGTTTTCTCTAACCTCATCATCTTCAATTAACTTAACTTGCAATTCTTCATCAAGTGGATTGTAACTTACAAGTTCACCCTCTTTGATTGAAATAACATTTATTTTTCTATAATAGCCACTCCTAATTGCCAATTGAATATAGCCTTTATATCCAAGCACAAAAGTTGCAACCATTGTTTCTGGTTCTATTAAATTGCCACCTTTATCAAACTTTGCCTTTTTCTTAAATGGGACCATATAGTATTGTCCTAATTGTGGGCTAGGTGACAATCTTAAACTTTCACCCAATAATGCAGCACTTAATATGGTTGGGTGGCTACATTCACTTAATGTTGGATTAGTGCTAACTGCACTAATAATTGATGTGATAAACCTTTGCCCGTTTTCACCACCTACAATATTGTTAATTTGCTTTTTGATGGCATCTTGCCCAATAAACATACTAAATGTTTGTTTTTTAGCCTGTTGTGAAAGGCTTTTTTGATTTGTTGTTGCTAAACTACTTGCTGCCATGTTTATTGTCCTCCTTTGCAAATTTCTTTTTTAGGTCTTCACTCATGTAGTTATGGAATATTTCATCTAACTCTGTTGTATATACTGCACAAGCACCTATAAAGGATTGAAATTCATGTTTATTAAAGGACCTTTCGCCTTTTGCAATAATTTTTTGTCCTTTAATTTTTAAGCGTTCCAAGGTGTGTATAAATGATAATAATTCCGGGTTTTTCACCTCTTTTTTGCTTTCCTTGGCAAGCCTTTGAGTAATTGTTCTTAATAAATCTAACATTAAATTATCCATACACCCTCCTACTTGTTCCTTGCTACATATTCTTGTGTGTTTGATGTAACAATTTCTAATTCGCTTTGTTTTCTCATGAGTTTGTCAAGTTTGTTTTCATATTTTTTGTTGATGGTATCAACTTTTAAGTCTTTCTCACGTTGTGTTTTGGCTATCAAATCAGCCACCTTTTGTTTTTGGTTTAACAATTTGTTATAATCTTTACATGCTAACATTTTCTAAATCCTCCTATATATTGTTAGTTGGCACTTTGCCATATTTGATTTTTTGATTATCTAAAAATTCTTTAAGTAATTTAATTTGCGTTTTTGTTGCAAAAACCCTAAAATCAACAGTTAAAACATCCTCTTGTGGTGTTTCTACTATTGGAGTTGCTTTTGCTTGTTCTTGGGCTTGTTTTTGGCTTAATTCTGCAAGCCTTTTTTCATTTTCCTCAAGCCTTGTTTTTTCGTTTAATGTAGCAGCAAGGTCAAAGGTCCTTAAATAATAATCTTTAAGGTGTGTTTCTTGCTTAAAATTAAGTGATGTGATAACTGCTAAATCTTGATTAACCTTGGCTACAAAGTTGGTTATATCTTCTTTAACTTTCTTCATTGAATATGTAGTGTTTAGCCATTGCTCACTAAATACATTATCAATGTTAATTAGGTTAGCCAAATCACCAATGGCTTGTCCCCAAAACTCAATGATTTCATTTCTTTTGGCTTGTTTTTTTTGTTCTTCAAAACCTTTAACTTGTAAATCAATTGTTTTGGCTGTTTCATCAATTAAGGCTGTTATTTCCTTAACTTGTTGTTCAAACTTATCATAAGGTTGGTTGTAATATTTTTTTATTCTTTTTCTTTCATTATCAACCGCATCTTTTAGTTTGTTAAGATTTGCCCTATCTGCCTTGGCATTAGGTATATCTTCCTCTGTGTAAATGTTGTTTTTGTATTTTTCCAATTGTGGTTTTAATTGACTAATTATTTCTTCATTATTAAAACCAATAAGTTTTGGTGTTAAATCTTCAATTGGAGTTGTCAGTATTAGTTCCATCATTTGCTAATTTTCCTCCTTAATGCAAATTTTTAATTACAAATGCTTTCGCATTTGAGATTTGAGATTATAAACAGAAAGCAAGGCGCACATAGAACGTGTAGCTCGCAGTGTAGTGGTTGACATACCCAATGTGGTAGACATAGCAGAAATAAGTGTCGGAGCCCGAGTAAGGGGAACGCAACCACCAACACTTTCCACACCTAACTTTTTCTGGGTCTTTCTTAAACAATTCATATTGCTTACCCTCACCTTTTAATGAGTAGTCAATAGTTCCATTTGCCTCGATTTCACTTAATAAAAACAGGTTGTTAAGTGTTGTTTTTATCTTCTGTTTATCACCACCAATGCTTGTTTTCTTTTTTACTAAAACAATCGCATCCTGTAATTCTTTCGGTAAAAGTCTAAAAAATCTAGGCATAAGAACATTGTTCAGATAACTATCATTCCAACCACCAATATTTGACCATTCATTATTCATTTGAAATTCGCCATCAATTGGAAAATCAAAGACCAAGGTTACATTTGATTTTGTTCCATCTTCTTTAACATCATGATTAAAGCCACAAATGGAAATATTTACTTTTTCCCCGGTGTATAGTTCTATGGTTCTATTCCCACCTAGACCTAATTTTTCTTTTGCTTGCCCATTTTTACAAATTTTTATAAACTCTTGTAAAGGCATATTGTTAAAGTTTTTATATTCCATATTTCCTCCTAAATATTTGGTAACAACCTATTTGGTCGCACCCCTTTTTGAACATACTTGTCCCAAAAGGCAATTTCTTGGTTTGTTAGCCATTCAATATCCTCTTGGCATTGTTCTCTTGTGAAATAGTAATGTTTTGTTTTAAGCACAATTTTGCCATCACCAAAATCACTTTTTATTTGTGCTTTCACCCACACAAATTGCAATTCTTTATCGGTTATAAAATATTGCAACACTTGGCAATAGTAGTTTGTAGGTATTTGGTCGTTCCATTTTTCCTTTTGCATACTATTTAATAATTCTGTGGTTTTAATTTCCAAAGCACCTTTAATTCCTGTTGCTTTATCAACCAAATCACAATCTCTTGTGCAAAATAGGAAATTGTAGTCATCATTATAATTAACCCTAAAATTATCATTGTAACTAACTTGGTATTGTGGATAATCCAATGCAAATAGTTTTACAAGTAATGGTTCAGCATCATGCCCATATTTAACATAATCTCGATTACTTATATCTTCTGGTTGTTTTATGCCGGTTTTTTCTTCCCATAAATCAATATTTGATTTGTAGGGATTGTAACCCACCACAGCACTTGCATCACTGCCACCAATTCCCTTGAGCCTACCATTAAGCCACTTTTCGTGATTCTCATATATCACTTGCATAATGTGTTTGCTACAAGCCTCCTTTTCTTGGTATTTCCTTGCATATTTCTTTGTTTTTGTGCTATACTAATGGTGCAAGGTGTTACATTAAGTAAGCACATTTCACTTGCGAGTCATTGCTTGGTTTCAGTTGAGGCAATGGCTCTATTTTTTTAATTACATAACACACCTCCTTACATATTTTCATTGCTATTTGCCCTCGCTTTCAAAGTATTTAAGCAAAGCAATTTTAACGATTGCACTAGCGGTAAGGCTTTTTTCTTTTGCAACATCTTTAAGTCGCTTGTGCAAAGGCTCTGTTAATTGAACACCTACACAAATACGCTTAATTTTATTGCTTGGTTGTTTATCGTCTTTCATAATTCCTCCTTTTACAATAAAAAATAGGCTCACCTAATTGGTGAACCTATAAGCAAATAATTGGGAAATAAAAAATAGGTTCAACTCAATTATTAAACCTATTATAAGACATCAAATGTGGTTTGTCAAACAAATAATAATGTTTTTTTGATTTTTTTATAAATTTTTTATGATTTTAACAAAAAATGATGGTTTTAATGGGATTAAAAGGTGTTTTGTTCTATGTTTCATACAAAAATATCTTAATTTATTTAATGTTAAAAGTCAAATAATTAGCATTAAATGTAAAAAAGACAGCAAAAAACAACCCCCTACCGGTAGGGGGTTCGCCCAACACCTTTTAATCTATTACTTATGCTGCATAAATTTGCTTAATTGTTTTTTGTGCCTTGATAAACCTTACATTTTCAAACTCATCTTTCTTTTCTTTTAGCAGACATAACAAGTCGGCTCTTTTTTCCAAAGGAGTCCAAAATGCTTTTTTGCCATTTCTATCTTTAATCCTGCTATGGGGTCTATTGTTATACCTAATATTCCACTTTAACATTTTTGTTTTCAACTCATCTAATGTTTTGTATTTCAAAAAGTTATAAAAAGCCTCTTGGTCACTTCTATGGGACCTCTCAACCTTTCCGTTTAGCCTTGGTGTGTATGCCCTTATTAGTTGGTGTTTTATTCCAAGTTTATTAAGTAAAATATCTAGAGCATGCTCTTTTTTTGTTGTTATAGTTTTACCATCTTTATATTTTTTTTCTTTATGGTTGGTAAACTCTAAACCATTATCTGTTTGGATAATGCGTGGAACATAACCAAAATAAACAATTGCACGCTTTACAAAATCCAATGTAGAACTAATGTTATGTTCTTTGTATGGAAACAAAAATCTTTCACGAGTTGCCTCATCTATCATTGTATATTGATAATACTTGCAATCATCTTCATAGATAATTTTACCCTTATAACAACTAATAGGAACATACTTGACGTCCATTTGCCATTTATAACCCAACATTTCTGGAGTATCGTAAGGCTGTGGAGTGTATCTTTGAATTTCCTCATGTGGTCTTATTTTATTACGCATAACAAAATTATAAAAACCACCAAACGACCTACTGTAAGCACATTTTTGCCTCAAAATACCCCAAGCCTCATTATATGAGATGTGGGGTTGTTTTTTGAACAATGTTATTATTTCTTGCTTTTCTTTTTCTGTATGAGCATTTGGGTGTGGAGTATGTGGTCTACTTGACCTATTTTCCAAACTTTCTAATGTTCCATCATATCTTGCAAGCCATCTATAAAGTGTTTGCAAATTCACCTTGAATTGTGAACACACTTTTTGATATGGGATGTTTTCTTCACGCCACATTTTTAATGCTTTTCTTTTTGTATATGCTGTTACTCTTACTCCTTGCATAATCCACCTCGCTAGTGGAAATTATACAGTATTTTACATTGTTTTACAATAGGGCATAAAAAAAGATGGTGAGGATTTTAATTTTCCCCACCATCGTTTTTATTATTCTTTCGAGTAAATTTATTCACAAACCAAGCATCAATTTTGTTTTGATTTTTAGTTACAAAGTAGCCTAAAACGCACATGCCTAATACAAAGATTACAAGTAAAGTAATACCTATTGGGCTTTTTATAAGAGATGCACCAATAAAACAAGTGCAAGCAGTATCAATAGCCCTAGTTATTACAATTACTATACAAAAATATATAAAGTTTATTTTTCCTAAACCGGCGCTTGCACACATAACATCATCTGGGAATATTGGAATAAGTAAGAATATCGGCAACAAATATTTGCCTTTTTTTAATAAACCTGCATACTTGCTAGCCTTTTCTTCCCCTACAATCCATTTTAACACTTTTATACCACAAAGCCTTGCAATTGTAAACATACAAATAGAACCAAGTGTGCAACCAATCCAACTTATTATAAAAGCCTTAACAGGACCAAACAAAATAATTGCTGGTATTGTAAATATTGTTGTATTGATTGGAATAAAAACAACTTGAAATACTTGCAAAAGAACATAAATAAAAGCACCCCAAAAGCCCTTGTTGGCTATCTGTCTTAATGTTTCAATATCATCTAACCCAAATGCTTTTAATAAAAAATAAGCACCTATAAAAATGCTTACTAAAACAACAACCATTAGTATGGTTTTCAATATACTTTTTTTCATACAACCTACTTTGGAGCCCTAACATGTGGGATTTTTATATCTTCTATTTCTTCCACATTTTCTATTTGTGTAGACTCGGCTGTTTCATTTTGCTCCTCTTCAACATCCGCGTCGGTGTCTGTGTCAATGTTTTCAACCCAAGCATCACCATTTAATGCACTATCTTCTAAAAATTCCTCACAAATCATAATCCTATTAGAATCTGCTGTGTAAACAACGCCAAGAACAAAACTATCTGCTAGTCTTATGCCTGTAAAAACAAACCAAATCATTACAATTAAGTTTAATGCTATTAAAAGCACAGTTTCCGCTGTAAATGATTTTGTATGAACAATAACAGATGTTAGTAAGGCAACACTAATCAAGCCCCCAAATATTGCTGGGAGTATTTTCTTAAATAAAATGCTTGCCTCATTGTATTCAATACTATCATCATGCTTAACATTTCCCAAATCCACATTAAAAAGCCTGTTGTATGTAACGCTTTTATAATGCAATTTATAATTTTTCATACAATCAATGTTTTCAATTTGTTTTTGTAAAGACTTTGCTTTTTCAATATTGTGTTCTTTATATGCTTGGATTATCTGCAAATGTATCTCACAAACAGTTAATTGTTCCTCATAATATTTACGCAAACTTTCGGATTTTGCATACTTTTTATACTTTTTGTTATAAATTAGCATTGCCCTTTTGTATTTGCGTTTTCCAAGCCAAGTTTCCATATCATAATCATCTTTGTTTGGTTTCTCTGGCTCGGTAAAAATAAGTTTTTCATATTTTTTGGTTATAATTTCTTGGTATATTTCAACTTTCTTTTTGTAATTAAATACAAATTTTAACCAATTTTTGCATACACCTATTTTTTTAGCCTTAACAATTTCTTTTTTGCAGTCCTTTATTCTTTCTCTTTGAACAACAAATTTGGGATTATGCCTATTTTTCACTTTTCTTATAACATAAGCACCAAACAATGCAACATAAGATATAACAAGTTTAATTGAATAGGCAGTCCAAAACTCCGATGAGAATAAATAACTCATATCAAAGCCAAATTCAAATAATTGGATTATACCTGCCAATAAAGCATCGCCAATAATTATAATTAAGCCAATACCAACTTTGAGAACATCCCTAGTTATTAGCAATTGCTTGCCTTTGCCATACTTAATTTTTATCGGTTTCATTAGTTTTGTCCTCCTTTGCCTTTTTAGATGCCAAGTGTTCATCTATCATTATAAAAAACAAGCCAAATATCATTGATATGCCACACAATAACCACCAATAGTATAATTTACCACTAAAAGTGCTAACAGCCCACAATACGCCCAAAAACAAGCCATAAGTAATGGCTTTGTGAACACATAACAAAACCCCACGGATAATACCATGGGGTTGTTTGTGAATTAAGGCAAAAATCTTTTTACGAAAAGCAAAAAACACTACTAACAAAACTAAACAACCCATAAAGGTTATTTTGAAAGCAATGTTTGTTTCTGTTAGTGCCACATATTCATTAAGCATAATAATTGGTATTAACCAAATAAAAACTATACTTATTAAATATGCCCACCTAGTTTTGCATAAGTTCAAAAATTTTTGCCAAATTTTCTTAAACATAGTCTATATCTTCATCCTTTTCTGGTTTAGGTTTAGTTTCTTCTTTAATATCTTGTTCAACAATAGTCTGGGCTTGTTCTATTGTTTTTGTTTCTGGTGTAACGTTTTCATCCTCAAGGGCTTTCTCGCCATCATCAATTACTGACAAAGTTTTCTCTTTTGCCATTTCTATTAAAGTTGCTTTTGTTTGTTCATAAAGCAAACTTAATTGTTCACTACCACTTTGACTAAGCACTGTTTCAATATATGCTTTTAATTCAATTGGGCAATCATTCTTACTTGAAATCTTTTGTAGCACTTGCTTAAATTCATCAACTGTTTTATTTGTGGTGAATTTTTCAATAACCTTATCTGCAATTTTATCAATAAAATTATCAATGCCACCAACTGCATTGATGATAGTGTCTGCTATTGCCTGTCTATTCAAAATTTCTTTTGCTTTTTGGCTTTTCTTGGTAAATAGTGAAATAAGCCATTTTGAAAAAGAAAAGGCACTATAAATAGCACCTCCACTAATTCCTAAACCTGCTAAAAATTGCAATGGGTATTGCAATATAGTTTGAAATATCTCTACCATATTAACCTCGCTTTGATGGGCAACCATTTTGATGTGTATAAGATTCTACTATTGGTTGCGACTTATTGTCGTAAATAACAATACCATCTATTCTTTTATAAATTGGTTTATCAATTTTACAGTAACCAAGTGCAGCAATTTGATTATCAAGTTTGGTATTATTAGCCAATTGCCTTGTAACATCTCGCAACTCATTTTCTAATAATTCCTTTTTTTGTGCTAATTCTGCATTTTCTTGTGCTAATTCAATTCTAACACGACAAGCATCGACAAGCCTTTTCTTCCCGGTTTCTGGCAATACTGCATAAACCTTATCTTCAATAACCCTGTATTCTTCTTTCAAATTAACGCTTTGTAACATAATTACTCCTTTTTTGCTTTTTTAAGCATTTTTTTATATTCTTTTTTTGTAAAAGTTTTATATTCCCTATGGTAAACCCCATCCTTGACATACTCAACAAGTAAAGTAATACAATTAGATGGTTTCTTCATCGCAAGTTTCAAACAGCAAATTAAAAGCATCAATATCTTGAACATTTGCTGCATCTTCAATGTAGTATGTAGGAAGAGCCCCAAGCCCAAGAGGAATATATACATTTTCTGTTAAAGGTGTTTTAATAAACCATTCACCACCCTCAAACTTAACAGTTTCATCATTGTTAATTAAATAAAGCACATTGTTTTCAACATACACTTTATTTGTAACAATAACAATATTGCTTGCTGTAATTTGGAAATCATCTTTTAGTTTATGTTTTGACATAATTAAACAACCTCTCATTTTCATAAAATTTTAGAAAACCACTAACAGAACCTAAAAAAGTTTTAATTTGTTCATCACTTGCAAAGGTTTTTAATTTTCTATATTTACGCCTTAATCTAACCATTGTTTTATGGCTTGGTTTGGTTTTAATATACCCTTTTTCGGTCAAATGCCAATGCCTGTTTAAGAACATAAAGCCATTTTCTAGTTTTGTTATTCTTGTCTTTTTAAGGTTTATTTTAAGCCCCATTTCTGTGGCTAGCCTTAAAATTTCCCTTAAACAAGTTTTTAAGTATTCTTTGTCATGGTGTATAAGATAGCCATCATCCATATAACGCCCATAATATTTGATATGTAATTTTTCCTTAACATAATGGTCAAAATCACTAATATAAAACAAGGCACTTATTTGTGAAATTTGGCTACCCAATCCCAATCCAACATTATTTTCAAATTGGTCAACAAAGTAATTGTATAAACTTATTATTTTAGGGTCTTGTATTTTCTTTGCCACTTTTTGTTTTAACATTTCATGTGGTATACTTTCAAAGAACTTTGAAAAATCAAAGGTTAATACAAAACCTTTATTGCTATAATTGTTTTTTCTATAATATTGCTGTAAATGGGCTTTTAACCTTTCGGTTGTAAAATTAAGCCCTTTACCCTTTAAGCAAGCCCCATTATCATAGATTAGAGATTTTGAAAGAACCGGCACAAGACAATTATCACATAAACATTTTTGAACCACCCTTTCACTTATGTGTATTGATTTTATTGTTCTATCTTTCCCTCTTTCTCTTCTACGAAAAACATAAAAACCTTTGCTTTTATATTTCCCGGCTTTTAACTCATTGTAAGTTTTTGCAACATTGCATAAGGCGTTTAGTCTATACTTTTGGGTGCTGGTTTTCCAATTTACACCCTTATAACACTTTTTACATGAAAGATAAAGGTTTCTAAAACTAAAAACCTCATCAAATGTTTGACCAATCATTGTTGTTAAATCTCCTTTGTGGGTTACCCCTAAATGTTGCTGGCAAAAACTTGCCAAACATATCAAAGTGCAAATTTTAGCAATAAAAATAGCCACAACTTGGTGACTACTTTTTGCAAGGAAGCATAATTCCTTCTATTATACAAAAACCCGCTTTCACCACCTGTTACTTCGCCCGGGTATAATTTTTGTTTACTAATGGAATCAAGGCGCACATAGTTCGTGTTGCTCGCATTGTTGTTGTTGACATACCCATTGTTGTAGACATAGCAGAAATTAGTGTCGTTGCCCGAGTAAGGGGAACGCAACCACCAATTGTTGCTCGACCTGTGCGTGATATACAATTATGCACCTAATTTTTTGATATAAAACTTTCCATTCTTGTTACATCGCTATCTTTAAGTTTTTTAACATAAGCCATACACTCGTTTATTAGATTTGCAATTTTATACCAATCTTTTGGTTTAATTTTTATCTTTTTAGGTTTTGGCTTATTGTTATCAACATTAGCATTATTGCTTTGTTGTTGATTTTTAACATCTTCTTGTGAAATATCAAGATTAGGGTCGACTAATTCACATAAAAATGTAACATGGCTAGCCAAACAATGTAATTTGCTTATCGCATTGTTAAAATAATCTTGCCTTGCTTGATAATTTTCAATATGGTCTTTTGCAAAATATAGGTGATTTCCTTTTGTAATATCATCCATTATTTCACTTGACAATTGATAAGCCCTAGCAGTTCCATAGCGATTATATTTTTGTGGTAATTTTATACCTAGTTTAGCAATTTGTGTTTCTAGTTCAATTGCTTTAATTTCTGCAAGAGATAAACTCTCTTTTCTTTTTGCTAATAACACACCCATTTTAATAATTCCTTTTATACAATGGCTTTCGCCATTGTGATTTTTAGATTAGAGGCAGAAGACAAGGCGCACATAGTTCGTGGAGCTCGCAGCGTAGTAGTAGACATACCCAGTGTAGTAGACATAGCAGAAAAGAGTGTCGGCGCCCGAGAAAGGGGAACGCAACCACCAATTGTAGCTCGACCTTATTTTGCCATCACTGTAATTGTTCTTATAATAATCAAGTTGTTGCCCCTCTTTTTCATATTGGCTATACCTTGATGAATATCTTTTACTATTGCCAAAAACCTCACCATCACTTGGTGTAAACACCCTATCTTTTGAAATGATGATTTTTTTGTATTTTAAGCCGGCATCTGCTGTTGCAGTTTCAACTTGAACAATATAATCCTTAAAGGCGGGTATTCCTGTTAAAAACGCACCATCGCCACTTTTTGTATTTCTTGTGTAATAATACTCTTCTGCATCATAGTCGGCAGGCAATGTTTTTTCATTCCAAACATTTGTTAATTCATCATAAGCATAGTATGTTCCTGTTGTTGTTTCATCAACTGTTGCTCGAGTATAATAATAATCACCATCAGCCAAACCATTTTGTCTAATAAGTGAGCCCTCCCAACCTATTGTGTTGTCATTGGTGTTATTATGCTTATAACTTGAACTCGTGTAATCGTTCATTTCCAAAACCAAACCACAATAGCCTGTTCCATCGGTTTTTTTGTAATGATTAAAATCTGCAATATGAATTTTTTTGCTAGTTCCCATAATAGTTGTAGTTCTCTCATCTTCAACAGACCACATAATTTTTGCATAGTCGTTTTTTGCTGCTTTATTAACCTCTTCATCGGTATAATCAGCAAATGGTTTACCAACCTTGCAGTTATAAATACCACCACTTGGAACACCAAACAACTTGGTCCACAATTGGTTATTTTCACTATCATAGGCTGTAAATCTATAATTACCATAAGTCGTAACACTAAAAGAAACAGAGCCACCATTAGTTGCATTGGTTGTTTTAGAATCTACCAATACTCCCGACTCTGTTTCCATTTTAATTGTAACATTTGGCATTTCAGCCAACACCACATTTGCAACACCATTAAGTGTTGTTGGTGCGTAAGGTATAGAGTTTATACCATTTTTTATATCTTCAAATGATGGACTTATGTTGCTTGAGTTTATAGTTCCACCTTTTTGTGTGACAACCCTAGCAATATCATAAATCCCGGCATATAAATCATTAAGTGTTTTGCCCATATTTAATTGCTCCTTTTATACATGTATTTACCATTCATAAAATTTTCAATTTCATTGGTGTTTATTGAACCATATCCACCAACTAATATTAAATCAATTTCATTGGTTGCATTTCCGCCACCTATAACCATAGCAGGTATAGCATTTATTTTGCTTACAATACCCCTAAAAGTTGTATTTGTTGGCACTGTTACACCTTTATTTCTAACTGCTTGAAATATTTGTGTTTTTGTGGTGTTTAGATAGTTTAATTTGTCGCTAGTTTTTCCCATATTAAACCACCTCACCATTTATAGCATCCAAAACATCATCTATTGAGCCAACTTTTGTTGATAATGCTGCAACATTTGTTTGCAATGTTTCAAATTGGGCTGTCAAATCACTTTTTGCATTTGCAATGGCTGTATTGGTTTCAGCCTTTGTGTAGTAATTAGAAAAATCAGCCTCAAAACTACCCACATGTTCCCATTTATTTTGAATATAAATATATTCATCATAAGAATCTGTATCGGTTTCATCGCTATCATTTACTTTTTTTACAAGATAAATTGTTGATGGGCTTATGTTTGTTGTTGGTAATGCTGTGACTATATTATAAATTTGTTTGCTAGCAATTAAAGAATTAACCTCTGTTTTAGTATAGGTTGCATCTTTGCTATAATAATTGCTTAAATTGTCTAACCCTTGCTCAAGAACAGTTTTTAATTCAGCAACTTTAACATTGTTTATTATACTTTTGCCATCAAATTGAATATCTTTTATTACAGACAAATCAATTTGCCTTGTATTTCCAAATATACCATTCATAACAATACCCTCCTATGCCTTTTCACCAATGGCAATATATGTTCCTGTAACAACATAACCATTTGAATTATAAATTGTAAACCCACTTGTCCCTTTGGTTTTAACATGGCAAGGTTCATCCATACCCCTATCATCACCCCTTGTTTCTGTCGTAAAACTTGGAATAATAACATAGCCATCTAAACCTGCATTTTTGAACATTTGTTTACCCCAATCAATGTAAGTATTATAATTTTGTTCTAGTGCATCAATTGAGCCATAAACAACCCTTATATTACCAATAACAAATGTGTGCCAATGATGTGGGCAATTATAGTGTTTTGTAGAGCCCCACCACAAAAAGTCATTGGTCCATCTATCAACTTTAATTACCTTTGAAAAGTCCTCAACACCTAGATTAACAGCAACTTTTTGTAAAATGTTTTGGATATTAGTTATGTTAGTAACATCACATCTTTTTGCAAAATCTGCTGTTTTTGCATTTTCTGCATTGACAGCATCTTGTGCGCTTGCTGCACTTGTTGCAAATGCTGCTTTCCCAACAGTTTGTCCACCATTAGCAATAAGTTTTAATGTGTTTTGAATTAGGGCTATATCGTTTTTATTTTGCAAGTTTTGGTTTTTTTCTGCAAGGCTATAATCAAATTGGCTTAAACCCTTACCCTCAACCTTATCAACCTTGCTTTTGCTCAATAAATCCAACATTTCCTCAACATTGTATTCTGTTGTGTATTTAATTTTGCCGGCAGTTATTACACCATAAGTAAAATCAGTATCAACAGCAGTATTGAGTTTATAAATTCTTAAAACAAAGTTAAATGTAGGTATTTTATCAATCCTTATAACATTATAAACTTTACCCTCATCGACAATGCTTTCAATTTCACCATAAACAACAATGTTGTTTGCTATGATATTCTTTTCTGTTGCAACAGTGTAAATTGCGTAAATACTTTGCGTTATTGCATCAGTTATTTTTTCATTGTAATATCTGTATTCATAACACTCTTTTAGTTCATTGTAAGTCCAATCTTCCGGTAATATTGTGCATGTTCCTAAATCAACCCATTTATCACTATCACCAGCAGGACCTATATCGCCCTTGTCCCCTTTTGGACCTTTTTCACCACCAGCATCGCCTTTTTCGCCCTTTTCTCCTTGTGGTCCTTGGGGACCTTGTGGACCTTGTATGCCTTGTGGTCCTTGGGGTCCTTGTGGTCCGGTTTCGCCCTGTGGACCTTGTATGCCCTGTATTCCCTGCACGCCTTGTTCACCTTGGTCGCCTTTTGGACCCTGTGGACCTTGTATGCCCTGTTCACCCCTAGGACCTTGCTCACCTTGAATAGGTAGACCGGTTGTAAATAAACCAGCAAAAACAAATTTTTTGTTTTCATCGGCTTTTATGTAAATCTTGCCATAATCATCGCTAGTTGTTAATGGATTGCCCTCTTCATCTTCCGGTATAACAATAACACAGTCGCCAAGCATAATACCATCACTTGTTGCTTGCTCATAATCAGCCATCATTTCATCAATGCTTTTATAGATTCTAGCAAAACTCATACCTTGACCACGTGGACCTTGTGGTCCTTGTATGCCTTGTGGTCCAGATGCACCTTTTTCGCCGGTGTCACCTTTTTCCCCTTGTGGACCTTGTGGTCCTTGCACTCCCTGTTTTCCTTGGGGACCAATATCACCTTTTGGTCCTTGTATTCCTTGAACACCTTGAGGTCCTTGCAAACCCCTTGGACCTGTTGTTCCATAGCCTAAAAGGTCAAAATCAGCAGCATTGCCTTGCAATGTGAAATAATCAATACCATCAGCATAAGTGTGCTTAAATATTAAACATCTTATCCATGATTTGCCTTTTGCAAATAATGTTTCTGTTTGATATACCTTATTATCAGTATCCTCAAAAGTCATAACATGTAATGTGCCTGTGACGGTGTCTTTTTCATCACCACTTGTTAATTTTTCTGTTATAACCTCATGTTCATAGTTGTAGAACAATGAATTTGGTGTTTTATAGCCATCCAAAGAATAATCCACAACCTCGCTATCGATTTCAGTTACATCAAATTTCTTAAATGCCAAAGAGTGCAATTCTGTATTGCTTGCCTTAATAGAATTTATATCGGCATCACTAATATATGTAGGTTGAGCAACAGTTCCACCCTTAACAACGATTTTGGCAGAACCGGTAACCAAATATTCACTAATACCTGTAATTGTTTCGCCATCTGTTCCATAAGTAACATCTTGTGTGTCATAAATTCTAACATTAACAATAGCATCGCCCTCTTGTTCGAGGTCTTTTGCTTGGGTTTTGTAATAAAAACCTTTGTCATTATTGGCATTTGGTGTCATTGTTTGCCAGCCACTTTGGGTATTATCCGGGTAAGTAATGTTTATATCAGCACAAAGTCTAACCAATGGTATGCTAGGCTCTTGGTTTTCAGCCCAATTTACTAATATATAACTTTTACCTTTGCTACCACGAAACAATGCCGGTCCACGCTTGATAACCAAATCGCCATTACTATTAAAAATTAGTTTCATTTTTTACTCCTTATAAAATTTTTTTGAGGTAAAATCACAATTAAGTCTGTTTTTTACCCACACAAACATTAAACATATAATTTTGCCTCCTTTTGATAAATTTTTTATAAAAAAGAACAACCCAGAGGATTGTTCTTAATTATTTATTTAATTGTTTTTTTGTATTGTTTAGGCTACATTTTCTCTATTTTTATTATGCTTTTTAATAAAATAAGAAAGTGTTATGCCAGCCACCACAACAACAGCAACAGCATTAGTTATTATCAGTAAAAGAAAGGTTATTACCCCCCCCCCCGGATGGAGTTAGTTGATAGTTGCCTTGTTCTAGCGAAAACTTGT
>ERZ808275.172-NODE-172-length-37117-cov-6.147321_pt1 | contig 37117 bp, 24 predicted proteins | sample MGYA00520894_ERZ808275 | MGnify/ENA primary metagenome ERZ808275 (study PRJEB31516, sample SAMN03275598) | gut metagenome | biome: mammalia-associated habitat; material: feces | host: Papio cynocephalus | place: Kenya | collected 2012-08-03 ... | reverse complement strand
GGCTGACAGGGGCAAAAGTGTACCCCAAAATTGCGTTTCTAAATGGACACTATAGGGGACGCGGACGCTATAGGTTCCCTGCAAACCATAACAGGGGACGCGGGCGCCCTCGCCCGCGGTCAGTTTGCCACAAACCGTATGACTATACTATGTATGGGGGACGTGAAGCGTAAGGCGGATGTGCGTAACACATTGAGCGCCGAAGCGACACGAAAGCCTGTGGCTTGAGTAGAACTCCTTATCGGCCCGCGTCGTTATCGGCTTTGCCGAACTGCATATACGTTTCATTATGTCTCCTTGTTGGCATTTAGACCCTGTTTTGAGAACTTGTGTATTATTTCCCCCATTGTTTCATTACTGTTTTGATGCGGTGACCCTGCCAAATAGACGGCGTTGTGCCGCATATTTCACCTCTTCACGTTTTCTTCATATTTCCTTCGCAACCACATAACAAAAACCCTGTACTTTTGCACCGAATTTCAAAGCAAAAGTTATGAACAGACATTCTATTTTCCGTTCTGCCCAAACCATTATCCTAACCCTACTCCTCTTTATCACCCCCTCCCTTGACGCCCAAAACTGCATCGGTCTCGTCCTTGACGCCGACACCCGCGAGCCCCTCATCGGAGCCGCCGTACTCATCAGCGGTACCACCACAGGCACCACCACCGACTTCGACGGACTCTTCGCTCTCCCTGCCGCCGCCTCCGACACCCTCGTCATCTCCTATATGGGCTACCAAACCGCCCGCCTCACCCCCAAGTCGCAGCAAGACACCCTCAAAATCCTTATGCGCACCAACTCCGAAGTCCTGCAAGAGGTGGCTGTTGTAACCAAGCGCCGCCAAAACACCGAGATGGGTGTTCTCCAGTCCACCAAGACCGCACTCAGCGTCCAGACGGGTATCAGCAGCCAGCAGATACAGCGCACACAGGACCGCGATGCCTCCGAGGTCATACGCCGCGTGCCGGGAATCTCCCTCATCGACGACAAGTTCGTCATGGTGCGCGGTCTCTCCCAACGCTACAACCAGGTATGGATCAATGGTGCCGCCGTACCCAGTTCGGAGGCCGACTCACGCGCGTTCTCTTTCGACCTGCTGCCCTCCTCGCAACTCGATAACCTTGTGATTATCAAGTCCCCCGCACCCGAATACCCCGCCGACTACTCCGGCGGTATGGTGCTCGTCCAGACCAAGGACGTACCCGAATACCGCTCGTGGCAAGTCAACCTCGGCGGCGCAATGAATGACCAAACCCACTGGCAACCGTTCCTCCGCACCAAGTCCTCGCCCACCGACTGGCTCGGCTTCGACAGCGGGCTGCGCAGCCTCAGCAACGGCATTCATACCGTCCTCAAAGGCTACCCGAGTACTGAAAACAGCGTCTCCCTCACCGGCAACCATTTCAACAACGACTGGACGGTCAAAAAAATCACCCCCGTCAGCGACCTCAGCCTCGGCTTCAACGGCAGCGAGAGTTGGTCGCTACCCGCCGGGCAGTCGCTCTCCATGCTCATCAGCGGCAACTACAGCCGCTCCTACAAGCACTACCGCGATATGCTCAACTGCCTCTTCGGTGCCTACGACGAAGCCAAACAGGAGAGCCAATACCTCCGCCAATCGACTGACGACCAGCAGACTATCCACACCCGCATCGGCTTGATGTTCAACCTCAGTTACGCCCGCCGTGCCGGCAAAGACCGCATCGAGTTCAAGAATATCTTCAACCAACTCGGGCGCGAGCGATACACCTCCCGCGTGGGTATCTCCGCCCAGAACGACGAGGAGCAGTCCGCCGAGTACAACTACCAGAGCCGCACCACCTACTCCGCACAACTCAACGGCAAGCACCTCTTCGCCGACGACGACATCGATTTCCGCTGGAACGCCGGCTATGCCTACTCCAACCGCAACCAGCCCGACCGCCGACGCTACCTCGTCAACGATGCCCTCGAAGCGGGCGTCCTCCAACTCTCGTCCTCCAACGACATCTCCCGCGAATACACCTACCTATACGAGCATATCGGCTCCCTCGCCCTCGACTATGCGCAGACCTTCCACGCAGGTTGGTTCCACCCGCAACTACGTGTCGGTGTCTATGGCGAGTACCGCACACGCAACTATGCCGCACGCACCTTCTACTACAACTGGCACCAGGCGTCCAACACCCTCCCCGACAATTTCCGCCAACTCGACATACCTACCGAACTGATGCAGGACGACAACTACTCCGAGGACCGTCTCTACCTCCTCGAGCAGGTCAAATGGCGCAACAACTATTCGGGTACCAACACCCTCCTTGCTGCCTATGCCGCCGTTAATATGCCTTTCGGACCGGTGAACATCTACACCGGTGTGCGCTACGAGTACAACGATATGTGCCTTGTCCGCAACACCCGCGACCGCGAGTACTCGCCCCGTGCTACCCACTACCGCACCTCCGACGCTTTCCCCTCCGCCAACATCACCTACCGCATCACCGACCAACACCAACTCCGCGCCTCCTACGGTATGTCCGTCAACCGACCCGAGTTCCGCGAAGTCTCCCCCTCGGTCTATTACGATTTCGACCTCGCCTCCAACGTGCAGGGTAATATCGACCTTACCGCCTGCCACGTCCACAACGCCGACCTCCGCTACGAGTTCTACCCCAAGGGCAACAAGGGCGAAATCATCTCCCTCGCCGCTTTCTACAAGCATTTCCGCAACCCTATCGAGTGGACGTACACCGTAACCGGCGGCACCGACCTCACCTATAGTTACCGGAACGCCGACCGCGCCTACTCCTACGGGCTGGAACTCGACCTCCGCAAAGACCTCGCATTCATGGGCATGCGCGGCTTCCAGTTCACCTTCAACGGTTCGCTTATCAAGAGCCGCGTGCAGTTCCCCGAGGGCTCCCGCGAGACCGCCCGCCCCATGCAGGGACAGTCGCCCTACCTCATCAATACGGGTCTCTTCTACGCCCACGAGCGCACCGGCTGGAGTTGCTCCGTCCTCTACAACCGTATCGGCAAACGTCTCATCGGTGTCGGGCGCAGCGTCGGACTCACAGGCAGCGATGATGCCATCACCATACCCGACTCCTACGAGATGCCCCACGACGCCCTCGACCTCAACCTCGCCAAGACCTTCGGCGAACACTGGACGATACGCCTCTCCGCACGCGATGTCATCGGCGAGAAAATCGTTTACCGGCAACTGGCGAACACCACCCTCTCCGACGGCTCCACCCGTCAAATCAAGCAAATCACCCGCTCCTTCCGCCCCGGCCGCACCTTCCTCCTCAGCGTAACATGGAAACTATAACCATCACCCCGCCGACCTCACGCCGACAACTACGGTATTTTTACGGTAGATACACGGTAGATATACGGTAGATACACGGTAGATAATCGGTTCATTCAGCAAGGGATAAGCAACCCATAAGCAACCCTTACGCAAGGAATAAACCTGCTAAACCAATCAACGATATAAACATCGCATAAACCTATAAACTCATCAACTAATAAACTAAAAAGATGAAAAAGAATTTTTCAAAGACCCTGGTGCTTTGCACCGCGCTTTTCGCAGCAGTCATGACCGCATGCGAACCCAACAATCCCGTACACGAGGAGCATGAGGACGGCGGACTTGTCGCTTCCAACGACCTCCTATACGCCGACAACACCATCGGCAACGGCGACGACGAGTTTGTCTTCACCGGCAAGCAGACACTCGCCAAAGGCACCTACCTGCTCAAAGGATGGGTCTATGTCGCTGACGGTGCCGAACTGACCATCGAACCGGGTACTGTCATCAAGGGCGACAAAGACACCAAAGCCGCTCTTATCGTTGAGCGTGGAGGCAAACTCTTCGCCAAAGGTACCAAAGACGCACCTATCGTCTTCACTTCCGAGATGCCCAAAGGACAACGCCGTCCCGGCGACTGGGGAGGACTTATCCTCTGCGGACGAGCACACAACAACCAGATCGAGCAGCAGATAGAGGGTGGTCCTCGCTCCAAGCACGGCGGCAACGATGACAACGACAACTCGGGTATCCTATCCTATGTCCGTGTCGAGTTCGCAGGCTATCCTTTCCAGACCGACAAGGAAATCAACGGTATCACACTCGGCTCCATTGGTAGCAAGACCCAAATCGACCACATTCAGGTTAGTTACAGCAACGACGACTCCTACGAGTGGTTCGGCGGCAACGTAAATTGCAAATACCTCGTCGCTTACCACGGTTGGGACGACGATTTCGATACCGACAACGGCTTCTCGGGCAACGTACAGTTCGGTCTCTCTATCCGCAACTCGCGCCTTGCCGATGTCAGCCAGTCCAACGGCTTTGAGTCCGACAACTGCGCCGACGGAGCAGCCGTATCGCCTTACACCTCGGCGGTCTTCTCCAACATCACCTTTGTCGGTCCTAAACTCGACAAGGACTTTCAAAACAACGCCAAATATATCACAGGCGGTGATATGTTCCCCAACAACGGTTCCTCGCTCGGACGTTTCCAGTCGGGTATGCAAATCCGCCGCAACTCCCACCTCAACTGCTACAACTCCCTCGTCATCGGCTGGCCTATCGGTGTGATGATTGACAACGAGAAAGGCAACTGCTGGCAGGCTGCCAAAGACGGACTCATCAACGTGCAGAATGTTTGGCTCGCCGACTGCGACATCGTCGGTTCCGATATGAACAAGCAGTACAAAGACTCCCTTGCGCTGGACTACAAGGCGAAGACCTTCGACCCCGCCGCAGCCCACTCTTTCTCCACCACATGGTTCCTCGCACAGAAAGGCAACCAAACCAAAGACCTCTCCGCACTCGCAATGTCTGCCAATGCTTATATCCCCACAGCCTCCAGCCCTGTCCTGACCGCAGCAGACTTCACCTCCTCCGCCCTTAAGGATATGGAGAAAGTCTCCTACCTCGGTGCTTGTGATGCTGACGCCTCCTGGCTCTCCGGCTGGACCAACTTCGATCCCCAAAACACCAACTACTAATCCGCCCCTTATATGGCTTATTAGTCTTATAGGACTCATTCTTCCTATTCGCCCTATTGGTCCCATTGGTCCGATAGGGCTTATTTTATATCCTGTTTGCCCGACTGAGTTTTTTTGTGTATCTTTGCACCCTATTAGTCCAATTAGTCCTATCCGCCCTAGTACGTCTAGAACATCTAGAACAACTAGAACAACTAGAACATCTAGAACAACTAGTACGTCTAGTACGTCTATTCCCACCAATAAGTACCTCTATATTGTCTCTTATCAGGGCAATACCATTGCCCGCCTCTAATCCCTAATCCCCACTTGCATATCTCGCAAAAAAGCAGTATCTTTGCACCCCATACTATTACCCGTAGCAATGTTTTATCGTCTAATCGAACATCAACGAGACCTTTGGTATGCTTCGTCCGAGTGTACTATCAAAGAACTGATACAATATATCGAGCAGCGTGCTATGATGCGCGATGCCCAGATAGAAGCCATCAAGACCTATCTTTACCTCAAGATTGCGTGCCACAACAGACCATTGTACCAACTATTTACAAACGGAGTTTTTACAACTCTGGATATTGATAATATCGACCTGACATCCACCGCACGCAATATCCTTAAAGACACACCTGCTGCGGTGGCTCTGTTGGAGTACGCACGTCTCACTGACCGCAACGGCAAGCAGTTGGCACCGCAATTGGAGCGTCTTATCAAAGAGCACGCCGATGCTATCAACTATGAACAGGTCTTCCGCGAATTGTTTTATGGCGTGGACTATGCCGACTATCTCTTCAGCCTGCCTATGGGAGCAGGCAAAACCTATCTCATGGCGGCATTCATCTATTTGGACTTGTATTTCGCCATCAACGAGCCAGACAACCCTGCCTTTGCGCACAACTTTATGGTGCTGGCACCGTCAGGTCTCAAGTCCTCCATAGTACCGAGCCTGAAGCATATCATGGAGTTCAATCCCTCATGGATTATCCCCGAGCCTACGGCTTCGCAACTCAAACGCCTTGTCTGCTTCGAGGTATTGGACGAACAGAAATCCGGCAAACAGAGCAACCGCACACGCAATCCCAATGCGCAGAAAATCAACAACCACCAGCCGTTTGATACCCTGATGGGGTTGGTGGCTATCACCAATGCCGAAAAGGTTATCCTGGACCGCATAGACACTGCGGATAACCCCGCTCTGTTCAGTGTCAACGAACTCGCCAAAATCGAGTGTGCCAACGAACTGCGTACTATCATCAGCCGGCTGCCCAACCTGTCTATCTTTATTGACGAGGTACACCACGCCGCCGATGGCGACATCAAACTGCGGAAGGTGGTAAACACATGGAGCAAGGAGCACACATTTTGCGGTATGCTCGGTTTCTCGGGAACACCATATTTGGAGAAAGCCGAACAAGTATCTCTGGCAGACCAATTCTCTGTGAAGAATACCGACCTCAGCAACGTGGTGTACCACTATCCGCTTGTCAATGGTATAGACAATTTTCTCAAGAAACCGGTCGTCAAATATGCCAATATGGAATCGGCGGAGATTATCCGCGAGGGAGTGGAGAATTTCTTTGCGCAATATGCCGGCACTACTTATGCCAACCATACTTGTGCCAAGTTGGCTGTCTATTGCGGGCAAATAGAAACCCTCGAAGAACAAGTCTATCCTCTTGTCTCCGAACTGGTAAATGCGCATGGCATGAACCCTACAGAGGTGATTCTTAAATACCACGGAGGTAATTCCGCTTACCCGAAACCGGAAGGAGCGGAATTGGCTTTTGCCTCGTTGGATACACCGCTCTCCAAGGTACGTATCATTCTGTTGGTGCAGATTGGCAAAGAGGGTTGGGACTGCAAAAGTCTGACAGGTGTCATTCTTCCGCACGAGGGCGTATGCCCGCGCAATATGGTGTTGCAGACCTCTTGCCGTTGTTTGCGGCAAGTGAGCAAGGGAGAACACGAAACGGCACTGATATGGCTCAACAAAGCCAATGCCGACATTCTCAACAAACAACTCAAACAACAGCAGAACACCTCCATTGAGGAACTCAATGCCAAGAGTGCCGACAATCTTGTTGCGCTTCATCGTTACTCGCGTATGGCGCAGCAGCACGTGCCGCCTGTCGATTTCTATCAACTCAAGGTGAGTTACGAGACACTCACCATTGACGAAACCAACGATGTGGCACAGCGTCTGCAATCACCATCGGTTATTGCACCGCAGCAGCCTCAAAGCCTTATCTACCAACAGGACTTTTCAGGCAAACAGTTGGACACCTACGCACAGGAGAATGAGGCAACGGAAACCATCTCTTTCTCGCAATGGCTGTATGGTATCTCCAAAGAGAGTTTCGATGGAATCCATATCAACGACCTGTTGCAATATAAAACCATTCTCCTAAACATCTTCTCCCGGATTACCACATCGGTCGGTAATACTCGTTGCTATTCTCCGCAATACGACCAAGCGCAGATACGCTCCCATATCAGGCAGGCGTTCTCGCCTTTGCGCGATTTTACCACGCGCGAGGATATTCTCCCTGTTCAGGCGAACCTGCTCAAGATAGAACATCTCACATCGCCCCTCCTTATGGAGAAAACCCAAGCCGACAAGTATTACCCCGACCAACAGGCTGTAGACGATATCTATCGTTGGGACACCAATCCGCCTGTACTCTCCCCCGAATTGCAGCATGCATGCGAACTGCTGCGGCAACAGGGATTGCCTGCGCCGTCATTGGACGACCCGCATCCGGAGCGCAAGCAGACCTACCACTATCTGCCGTATCACTTCGACAGCCGTTTCGAGGTCTCCTATTTTGCAGACTCTTTGCTGCCTTTGATACGGGAGAAACAATTGGAACTCTATTTCAATGGCGATGACACACTCACGGAGTTCAAAATCCGATGCTACCACCACGATGGCAAGCATTGGCGGTATATCGGTATCTATGTCCCCGACTTCCTTTTGATACAACGGGACGCAAAAGGCGATATCCATAAAGTCATCATCATAGAAACCAAAGGCGAAGGATTTGCGCCCAAGTTCGCCGAGCGCAAGCGTTTTATGGAAACCGCTTTTCTTGAAAAGAACAATACCAAATTCGGGTACAGGCGATTCGATTTCCTTTATATCGAGGATACCCTCACCAGGGAGCAACGTGAGCAGAAAACGCTCCGGGCAATTAACTGTTTCTTTAACGACTAATTCACAGACTATATGGCAGTCAGATATATTCCTTTCTATCCGAATACACTCCAAGGACAAGCAGTATTGGACAATTTTGTACGCACGCAACGTGTTCTCCGTTATCGGGACAACAATGTGGTCTTCGACCATATTCAGCGGGGTATGCCCCTCTACGAGGTAGAAAAAACAGAGCAGGTAGGTGCTAATCCGCAGGGCAATCTCCTTATGCGGGGCGAATGTGTCTCTGCATGCGCATACCTCAAAGAGCAAGGCATTCAAGTGGATTTGGTATATATCGACCCGCCTTTTGCCAGCGGTGCCGACTATGCCAAAAAGGTATATATCCGCCGCAATCCCCAAGTGGCAGAGGCTATCCGGCAAGCGGAAGAACAATTGGATATTGAAGAACTGCGCTCCTTTGAGGAAAAAATGTACGGCGATGTATGGAACAAAGAGAGTTTCCTCAACTGGATGTACGAGAACCTGATGGCTATCAAATCTGTTATGAGCGACACCGCCAGCATCTACGTACACCTCGACTGGCATATCGTCCACTATGTCAAAATCCTTATGGACGAGATATTTGGTGAGGACAATTTCAGAAATGATATAGTATGGTATTACCCTGGCGGGTTAAAGGCTATTCCAAATTATTTTCCGAGAAAACACGATGATATTTTAGTCTATAGCAAAACCAACGATTGTATTTTCAATTTACAAAGAAAAGAAATTGAGGCAAACTCTTTGTATGAGCGTTGGAAACAGTATAGTTTAGACAATGAGACTATTTTATACAAGAACTTTCCGCGCACAGATAAGGTTAAGTTTGAAATGTATACCAAAAGATTTGTTGCGCAAAATGGAAGAGAACCACAAGATAACGATATTATCTATATGTTTGAAGGTGCAATGATAGATGATGTGTGGTCAGATTGTCCTGCGGTATTTAGAAAAGAAGGAGAGAAAGTAGATTACGCCACCCAAAAGCCCGAAGCCTTATTGGAGCGTATTATCAAGGCGAGTAGTAACGAAGGTATGGTAGTGGCGGATTTCTTCGGGGGAAGTGGAGTTACGGCTACTGTTGCCAACCGCCTTGGGCGGCGTTTTATTCATAACGACATCGGTATCAACAGCATTCAGACCACGCGCGACCGCCTTGTTGCCGCCAAAGCGGAGTTCGATGTATTGGAGATTCGTGATGGCGTTTCTCTGTATCGCAACCCCATACAGACTATGGATAAACTCAAAAGCCTTATCCGTGGTCTGCGCAATGAAGATGCCTTGGACAAGTTCTGGGAAGGGGCTATCACGGATAGCAAATACGGTATGATGCCGGTTTATATCCCCAACCTGATGGATGGTACTACCCGCGTATTGGATAAGCCTCTGATGAACCGCATTCTGCGGGAAGCATTACCCGACTTGCCGGCAGACACACGCAGGGTTATCGTGTACTATATCGATATTACCGACCGTGCGGAGATAGAGCAGTTCATATGCGAACAAAACGACCTAACCACTATCGAGGTCGAACTCCGCGACCTCAAGCAAGTACTGGACGATGTCATTATCGAAGACGATGTGCAATACACCCTATCCGAAGCCAAAGACGGATTGTTGGACACGTGGAAAGTGGAAATCACTTCTTTCCTCAGCGACCGTGTCCGCCAAAAGATAGAGGCAGTCAATCTCAAGGCGCAGCAGCAAGCCCTCAAAAAGCAGAAAGACTTCCGTCCTATTGAAATCAGCGATAGTGGTCTGGAAACTATCGAGTGGCTCAGTTTGGATTGCACCACCGCAGAAAAGTCCGCTCCATGGCATAGCGACACAGAAATCAAGATAGACAACCTCGGCTACGTCATCCTCAACGGCAAACGTACCAATCAATTCTGGAACGGCACCATCTCCTCCGACCGCCGCCCCCTCCGCCTCCGTATCCGCAACATCTGCGGCGACGAAACTATCTATGTACTATAAATGGATAAATTGCAAAGAAAATGAAAATACAGAAGATAATTATTGATAACTATCGGGGAGTTAATGTCCCGACAGAGATTACATTAAATGATTTTACTTGTATTGTTGGAAAAAATGATGCAGGCAAATCTACAATTCTCAAAGCATTAGATATATTCTTAAATGATGGCAATGTTTCTGTGGATGATCGGAATATCTATAGTCAAAATGATATAATCTCTGTAGAGGTGGCTTTTTTATGTAATGGAGAAGAAATAACAATAGACGATGCCATTAAATCGACATTCATGGAAGAAGAATTAGTCGATTCTGATGGTTTATTACATATTAAGAAAACTTGGGATACTATACAAAAGGCGATAAAACCTAAAGTATATATTAAAAGAAAAAAGTATGAACAAGATGATTTTCTGTTGATACCAGAAAAAAACCTAATGCAACTATGTCAAAAAAACGACATTGCTACGATAAAAGGGAATGGTGAAGAGTATAACAATAGAGAAAAAAGAACTAAATTACGTGAATATTACCAAGTAAATAACTTTGCATTCTCGTATGTTTATGAGGAATTTCCCACTTCTGGACAAACACGATTAAAGAAAATATCGGACGCATATAAAAGTCTGCAACCCTCATTTGAATTTTTCAGGGCAGATAGTTCTTTGTCGGATTCTGACACATCGGTACAGAAATACTTTAAGGATAAAGCATCAAGAGTATTGAAAGAGCAAGTTAATACAGATGATATAGAGGAAAGCATTAGAACTAATATCAAAAGTTCATTACAGACTATTACAGATAAAATAAATAGTGTATTGGATGAAGATGAACAAGTATATGCTCAAGTGGACTTTGATTGGTCGAAATTAATTAGCACAGTGTTTAAGTGTAAGAAAGATGATAGCAATGTTCCATTAAGTGCAAGAGGTGATGGTTTTAGACGCATTACGATGATGTCATATTTTGAGATGCTGGCGCAAGAAAAGCACCAAGATAATATGATATTTGGTTTTGAAGAACCGGAAACATTTTTACATCCAGAGACACAGAAACTACTATATAACAAGTTAAAAGCAATGAAAGAAAATGGTTATCAAGTACTGATAACCACTCACTCACCCAATATCGTTGCAGAAACGGACATTGCGGATATTATCTATGTCCAACGACAAGGACATGATTACACTATTTCACAAGGAGATGTGATAACCCCTGCGACTATTGTTCGAGATTTAGGAATAAAAGAGAATGATAGTCTGTTAAGGCTCCTTGATAATATTAAGTGTCTGTTTTTGTTAGAAGGTTCAGATGATGTATCTGCGTTTACACATATTGCACACCAATACAAACAAGCAGGTAAGGTAGAAAAAGATTTTGAAGAGTTGGGAGTATTGCTAATTCCAGTAGGTGGGTGCGGCTCTATTAAGCATTGGACAAACTATAATGTAATAACTAAACTAAATAAGCCTTATTTTGTTTTGTTGGATTCAGATAAGACTTCCGCTAATGAGGATTCTCCTAATATGAGGGAGTTATTGTCTTATGGATACGATGTTAAGTCTTGCCAGGTTACAAGAAAACGCGAAATTGAATGTTATATTCCAGATACGTATTTTTCACAATTAAAAAAACCTATAAGTGATTTACATTATGGAGATTGGGATGATGTTAAAGGTTTATGTAAACAACATCCAGAAGCAGGACGCTTAGGTGGAAAGAATGTTTGCGAAAGGCATTTTTGTCACTTAACTTATGATATGCTGAGATTGACATTCTGCCCGACAGGTAATGATGCAGATGATGAATTCTTAGAGATATATCATAAAATCTGTGACAAGATGAAGAATTGATTTCTTTGTTAGTTTATGTGGAACTCTGCTTCTGTGTGCAGTTTATAAAATATACACAAAGAAACTTTCCCTATAAATTGAACTATGAATTCTCACTCTCTCATATCCACCTTGCAGGAATACAACCGCCTTGGTATTCCCGAGCAGATTGATTACAAGAAATTCTACTTGTATTCTATCATCACGCACTCTACAGCGATTGAGGGCTCGACCGTTACAGAGATAGAGAACCAACTGCTTTTTGACGAGGGCATTACAGCCCCGGGACGCACCCTGCAAGAGCAGATGATGAACCTCGACCTGAAAGCGGCTTACGAAGAGGGCATCCGATTGGCACTGCAGCATACTCCCTACTCGGTGGATGTGCTCTGCCGTCTTTCGTCAATTGTATTAAAGAACACCGGCAGTACCTACAATACGCCATTAGGCACTTTCTCCGCAGCCAAAGGAGAACTGCGCAAATTGAATGTTACCGCTGGTTTTGGCGGACGCTCATACCTTGCTTTTCAGAAAGTACCACAAGCCTTACAGGATTTCTGCCTGTGGCTCAATCATGTACGTGCTGTTACACCCGAGGATGATATATTGGCTTGGTATCGCTTGAGTTTCGAGGCACATTATCGACTGGTTACCATTCACCCGTGGGCGGACGGCAACGGCAGAATGTCCCGTTTGGTGATGAATATGCTCCAGTTTGAGCAAAACCTTATTCCTGTCAAAGTACTCAAAGAGCAGAAAGCAGCGTATATCGGGGCATTAAACCAAACTCGGGACAATGAAGACATCAACATCTTTTGCGACACGATGTTGCAATTGCACAACAGCAACCTGCAAACCGAGATAGCCGAGTTTAAGGCTTCTATGCTACAAGACACAATACTTCCTGCTCCTGCATATGTCACCCAAAGCGGTACCTATGTCACCCAAAATGTCACCCAAAACAGCACCAATGTCTCTACAAAAGAACCTGCTATGCTAACTCCACGTCAGCAGCACATCCTGCAAATGATGCAAACAGACACATCTATTTCTGCGAGTACTATGGCAGCACAATTAGGCATCACCGTCCGTACCATTCGACGGGATATAGAGACTTTACGCCACTACTACAACATCCTGTGGCTTGGTTCTTCCAAACAAGGTCATTGGCAGATTCTGCCACAAAATGTCGAACAATAGAGAAAAAAGAATATCACAGACTTATGACACCCACCTTGCAAATACGAAACAGTACCGCCGAGTTCCTTATCTTTCAGTTGGAAGACAAGGCTAATGGTATAGAGGTCTTCTACAAAGACGAGACACTATGGGCTTCGCAGAAAACCATTGCAGCACTCTTTGATGTAGAAAGACCCGCCATTACAAAGCATCTCAATAATATCTTTGAGAGCGGGGAATTGGATAAGAACCTAGTATGTTCCATTTTGGAACATACTGCCGAGGACGGCAAGACCTACAACACGCAGTTCTATAATCTGGACGCAATCATCAGTGTCGGCTACCGTGTCAATTCCCGCCGTGCAACACAGTTCCGCCAGTGGGCTACGGCGGTATTGCGCACCTTTGCCGTGCGTGGTTATGTATTGGACAAAAAGCGGATGGAGAATGGTACATTCTTGGGAGAGGACTATTTTGAGCACCTTTTAGCCGAGATACGCGAGATACGTCTCAGCGAGCGCCGGTTGTACCAGAAACTGACTGACATCTACGCCACGAGTATGGACTACAACAAGGACGCTCCTACTACACGTGAGTTCTTCAAGATGATTCAGAACAAGATGTGCACTATGCCGTGCATCAGCATATTGCCGCAGAGTTGATTATGGAGCGTGCCGATGCCGAGAAAGAACACATGGGGCTGACTACATGGGAGAATACACCTGACGGGAAAATTGTCAAAACAGATGTATCTATAGCAAAAAACTATCTCAAACAGAATGAGTTGGACGATATGGGGCATATCGTCTCCGCTGTATTGGACTTTGCAGAGGCACGAGCCAAACGGCATATCCCGATGACAATGGAATATTGGGCAAAGCGTATAGATTCATACATGAATAGTGACGAGCGTCCTGTGCTACAAAATCTGGGCAATGTCAGTCACGAACAGGCAGTACAACACGCAGAAACCGAGTTCGAGAAATATCGTATCGTGCAAGACCGACTCTACAAATCCGATTTCGACCGTTTATTGCAGTTGCCATTAGAGCAATAACACTCATTCCATTCTTCTTCACAAACTATTCCTGTTTAATATGAATACCTTATTCCCCGAAGAAAACTTCATAGCCGGCAAATTGCCAAACGAATGGTTCGCTCCTATAGCGTCGCTCACAGAAATCGAGAAACAGATACTCGGGTTTGTGGGTTTCAGCCGGGAGGTTGAAACCTATGATACAATGACAGGTCTGTGCCGGATAAACGATTGGACAATCACTCGCACCAAAAAGATAAAGGAGAAACTGCTGCATGAGGGCTACCTCATCACCTACTCTTACCATATTGTTGTTGCGCCCAAGTGTCTGTTTCCTGCCATATTATATACCATTGACCGCCACCCTGATTGGATAAAACGCTGGAATGAGTTGCCCTATAAGCAACAACTATCCAAGAGCAATCTCTACTGGGTCTTGTGCCAACGTTATTATGCCGGCGAACATAATCTGCAGGATATTAGTAAGTCATTAAGTCTTGCACGCTCTTGGACCGAATATACTTTTCAGGCACTGCAAGACTGGATAGGAACTGACTTTTTTGCTGCGGCACTATCGAGTATGCCTATAAATACTCTGACTGAGTTTGCTCTTTCGTGCTTTAATTTCAAGCAGCAGTTCAATCAGCCACTCACACCCGAGTTTTGCGCACAATGGCACGAACAGATAGATACCTACCACAAACTAAACCCACGGTATCCTGTATTGCACATACACGATATGGTAGATTGCTTCTATTTTATGGCAACCGGTCATTTTGTACGGTTCAAGCAAAACGAGACATCTGCCACCGAGTGGTCTGTCCTTCCCGATGCCATTCTTGCACTCTATGCAGGAGACTATGCCCGCAGTCTGAAACTATTCACCGAGGCACAGAAATTGCATAACCAAATATCAGACATCAAGAACGTATTTCCGAATACCCTGTTATCTTTCTATATGCTGCTTTGTTTTGCCAAGAATAAAGAGGTAAAACGCGCGCAACAATTCTTACGAAAGAAAGACATTGAAGGCGTTATTGCCTTTCGTCCCGCTCAGTTGATAGCACGCTTTATCATCAATGGTGAAAATCCCATGGCGTTGCGACAGGAGATGACATATATCAGACAAAAAGGAACAATGCAACTGCAATGGCTGACTGCGCTTGTAGCACATCATTTCGGTATTGATTTTTCGCTACCTGAAACAACATGCCAATGGGCGTTATTGCGCTACGAACTGAGTGGTATGGGCATGCCTTGTGAAGACCATGATACTTTGCTGCATGCCCTCGGAGGCGCACCCATATTCACCACCTTGCGCCGCAAGAGCCAATGGGAAATAGTCTTGGAGCAGTTAACCGACCTGACCAAATCGAAAGCAAAAGAAGATGCTACTCCCGCACCGGAACGCGTACAACGCTTGGTCTATGTACTGCATAGTACGGACGACGATGACGTAAAGTTGATGCAACAGAAATGGCTGCGTTCCGATCGTTGGGGTACCCCCTCTCATGCATCCGTCCGCAGTTTCCTCAACCACTCCATCGCCTATGCCGACGAAAAAGACCAAGCCATCGCACGTGCTTGCGCTTATATGAACAGTTATTACTATGACGATGAAATCCCGCTTGCTTCTTGTCTGCCGTCTCTGATTGATACCGACAAACTGCTGTTGTACAATAGCCGCACAGAAACATACCAAACGATACAAGTGATTGACGAGAAACCTTTCTTGCTGATTGAGAAAAAGGGAAATGCTTTCACCATCAAGTCCAACCTGCCCGATGAACGTAATATCTCCACTATGATGTATGTTTGGCATAAGCAGGAAAGTATTTCCGTGTACCGGTTGTCGAAACAGGAATTGTCCGTCTTTGCCAAACTACTGGATATTCGGACGTTCCCTCTCGAAGCCGAGGCTCCGCTCAAAGCCTTTCTTGACTCTGCCAAAGGAACGATAGAGGTTCATTCATCGCTGGTAGAGGGAGGCTCTACTTTGGAAAAACGACAAGCACAGACCATACCAACCATACGTATCGAACCGGAGGATGACCTATTTAAAGTGTCCGTTTATATCTCGCCTTTCGAGGGAAGCCGCTTGCGTCTGACTCCGGGCAAAGGAGATGCCGTTGTCTTCGATGAGGAGAAGGGTAAACGCTATCAGGTGGAGCGCAATTTGGAGGAAGAGACAAAGATGTTGGAACCATTGGTGTTGTTCTGTACGCAAGGGAAATACCGCAACGGACTATTCAGCGAAGATATACGACTCGGATTGAGTTTGGAGGGCGTGCTGTCATTGCTTGCTTTCTTGCAGGAATGTCCTGTCCGCTACATTGTCGAATGGCCGCAGGGCGGGAAATTCAAAGTGCATACCTCCAAGCAAAGTCCCGATAACATTGTGCAACTGCGCCAGAAACAGAACTGGTTTGAAGTAGAGGGGACACTGCAAATGGAAGACGAACATATCGTGGCAATGTCCGAGTTGCTGCGTCTGCTGCGCTCCGACTCTGTGGGCAAACGTTTTGTGCGATTGGATAACGGTGAGTTTCTTGCTCTGAGCGAGTCGCTGGCAAAGCAGTTGCACAAACTGGAGCAGATTGCCCAGATAGACAAGACCAAAGCGCGTATCACGCGTTACCAAGCAGGGTCTTTAGCTGACATCATCCGTTCTTCCGACGGTGTCATTCATACCAACCGTCAGGTCAGTTCGCTTGCCAAACAAATCTCCGAAGCCGCTACTATGCGTGTGGACTTGCCTCGCGGACTGAAAGCGCAGTTGCGTGATTATCAGCAGATAGGATATGAATGGATAAGCCGTCTTGCCGCATGGGGTGCAGGCGGGTGTCTGGCTGATGATATGGGCCTCGGTAAGACGATACAGGCGATTGCTTTTCTCCTGCAGCGTGCCAAACAAGGGGCGTCTTTGGTGGTTGCTCCTGCGTCTGTAGTGCTCAACTGGCAGAACGAGATAATGCGTTTTGCACCCGCCTTGCGTGTCAGTATCTTCAACGACGCCGAGGACAGGCAGTCGGTCATTGACTCACAAGGCAAGTATGATGTGCTGCTCTGTACCTACGGGCTGTTGGCACGCGAAACGGAAATGCTCTCCAAGAAAGAATGGAACGTGGTCTGCTTGGACGAAGCCCATACTATCAAGAACCGCTCCACCAAGATGTCGGCTGCCGCAATGGCTCTGCAGTCCAAGGCGCGACTGCTGCTGACGGGTACACCTATCCAGAACCACCTCGGCGAACTATGGAACCTTATGGAGTTTCTCAATCCCGGACTATTGGGCTCTTTTGAAGCCTTCCGTACACAATTCATCCTGCCTATTGAGCAGGAGCAGGATACAGAGAAACGTACTGCCTTGCGCCGTATCATACAGCCGTTTATCTTGCGCCGTACCAAAACCGATGTATTAAGCGAATTGCCCGAGAAAGAGGATATTATACGCCGCATCTCGCTCACGGACAGCGAACGGATGGAATACGAAGCCCTGCGCATACAGGCACAAAAGGAATTGGAAGCAGAGGACAAGGTAACGGTCAGCCTGCTGAGCAATATCACCCGTCTCCGCGAAGCCGCCTGTTCGCTGTCTCTGGTGGACAAGAGCATCACTGCCGTTTCGTCCAAACTGGAGGATATGCGCCAGTTGGTACAGCAGATAGTGGAAGGTGGTAACAGCGTATTGGTATTCAGTCAGTTCACCTCTTTCCTGTCGCAAGCCAAACAAGTGCTTGACAAAGACAAAACCGACTATTTCTATTTGGACGGCAGTACCCCTATTGCGCAACGGCAGACGATGGTGGAGGCTTTCCAGCGTGGGGAGAAACCTGTCTTCCTTATCTCGCTCAAAGCAGGTGGTCTGGGGCTGAACCTGACCAATGCCAACTATATCATCCATCTCGACCCGTGGTGGAACCCTGCTATCGAGCAGCAGGCTACCGACCGTGCCTATCGTATCGGGCAGCACCGCAGCGTAACGGTCTATCATCTCATTGCCGCCGATACCATAGAAGAGAAGATACTGCGTCTCCACCAAACCAAACGCGACCTGTCCGACTCCCTACTCGAAGGCACCGACACTTCGCATACATTGACGATTGATGACCTGAAATACTTAGTCAGCCTGCAACAAAATTAGAACAGGCAGTACTATTACAAAGCATACAGAAAATAAATAATAAAATATAACTATTATGGCAAAGAAAAAAGCAGATAATGCCTCAATGGTATCTATGTTCTTAGGGAGTATGTTGTATGACTTGGAGCATAAGGCGAACTTTCCCCCCGAGTATATACAAGCCCTCCGAGACGAACTGACCGCTCATCCCGACAAACTAAAGATGGCTGCAGAATATACCGATAAAGATTTTGCAGATTCTATAAACAACCTATTGGAAGAAGTAGGGCAAAAGGTCTATGGTGAATACCGGGCTACCCGGTTGAAATATGCTATGCATATACAGGACGACGAAGACTATATGGACTACATAGATGAAGAGATGGAGAAGCGGTATCTGCCCGAACCCGAGGTTTGGAAATACACTATCCGCATCTCGCTCAAAGACGTGAGTCCTACCGTATGGCGCAAGTTGGAGATACCATCCAATATCAGGCTCTCCCATTTGGCAGAGATACTCATCTGCGCAATGGGCTGGGAAGGATACCATCTGTATCAGTTCAAGAAAGGACAAGACATCTATAATGAACCGGATGAAGATGATGAAGACGATATGGACTTTGGCTTTGTGGTTCCGAGATATAAATACCATAACAGCCACGAATACTCTTTGGCACAAGTGCTGGCACAGAAAGGCGACAAGATGGTCTTGGAGTATGATTTCGGAGACGGTTGGGAACATCAGGTATCGCTCTCAAAGATAGAGCCTTATACCGACGAAGAGCCGCCGTTTCCACGCCTCATAAGCGGTAAGAATGCCTGTCCGCCCGAGGACTGCGGAGGCCCGTGGGGCTATGCCGCACTTTGCCAATACTACTATACCCGCAAAAAAGACCCGAACTTCCCCAAAGAGCATTACTCCCTTGTGGACAAGCACTTCAACCCCGAATACTTCCCGTTGGAAAAATACCGGGCAGACATCGAAGATATGAGCGGCAAAGCATAATTAAAAGAGCGGTGCAGCACCGGTTGCGATACTGCAAGAATACTGCATATTATTCTGTACAATCTGTATAATCTGTATAAATATGCATAAAAAGCGGCTTATCCTATGAGTGGAAGCCGCTTTTTTCTACGTCCTTTCTACGTCCTTTCTACGTCCTTTCTACGTCTTTTCTACGTAATTGGTATTATGAGGTACAGAAATTGCATACTCTGCATATTTTTCAGCAAAGCACCATAGCGGATTCAAAAGCAACCAAAGCAGACAGTTTGTATATTTGCAAAAAAAGTACTACCTTTGCAGGCAAATAATTTGATATTCTATGGAAAAAGAAGAACTTAGAAAACTGATTGCCATTTGGTTCGAAGAAGATATACGCGATGGCGACCATACGTCGCTCAGTTGTATTCCGCCCACGCAAATGGGCTGCCAGCAACTGATTATCAAAGATACGGGCGTGCTGGCCGGTGTGGAGGTAGCGAAAGAGATTATCCGCTATTTCGACCCAGAGTGTCGTATGGAGCAGTTTCTGGACGACGGTGCATTGGTGAAACCCGGCGATGTGGCGTTCAAAGTATATGGCAAAGAACTGAGTCTGCTGCAGATAGAGCGCACGATGCTCAACGTAATGCAGCGTATGTCGGGTATTGCGACCACTACGCACAAATACCAGAGCCTGATTGCAGATACGGGCTGCCACGTACTGGATACCCGCAAGACCACTCCCGGGCTGCGCTACTTAGAGAAAGAGGCGGTGAAGATCGGCGGCGGAATGAACCACCGTATCGGGCTTTTCGATATGATTTTGCTCAAAGACAACCATGTGGATTTTGCAGGCGGTATCACAGCGGCACTGACCCGCGCACGCGACTATTGCAAAGAGAAAGGCAAGCACCTGCGCATAGAGATAGAGACCCGCAACGAGGACGAGATACGCGAGGCACTGGCTACGGGTATCCCCGACCGCATTATGCTGGACAACTTCACGCCGGAGCGCACCCGCAAAGCCGTGGAACTGATACGCGGTTGGGAGAAAGAGAACGGCAAGCATATCGAGATAGAGTCGTCGGGCGGAATCACCCTCGACACCATCCGCGACTATGCGCTCTGCGGCGTGGACTTTGTGAGCGTAGGTGCACTGACCCACTCCGTGAAGAGTCTGGATATGAGTTTCAAGGCGGTAAAGGAATAAACACCACACCACTGCCCGCAAATTTCTATTTCAAAATTTTGTAATTTTGCACCTCATTTAATTGATATTGTTATGCAAGTAGAATTGGTGCTGTTGGTGCTGTCGTTGCTGTTCTTCGCCAGTATCTTCACGGATAAGATAGGGTATAAGTTCGGTGTGCCGGCGTTGCTGCTGTTTCTGGCGGTGGGTATGCTGTTCGGTCCGGACGGTATCGGACGTTGGTTCAGTGAAGACGGTATGGGCTATATGCTCAGTACGGGTTCTGCGCAAGCCATCGGTACTATCGCGCTGTGTATCATCCTGTTCTCGGGCGGTATGGACACCAAACTGTCGGACATCCGCCCCGTGATGGCTCCGGGTCTGACGCTCGCCACGATAGGTGTGCTGCTGACCGCAATTATCACAGGGGTGATTATCTACTATATCTTCGGCTGGCTGAACGCCGTGGCGAGCGTGAGTATATGGGTGGCGTTGCTGATGGCATCGACGATGTCGTCCACGGATTCGGCATCCGTATTCTCCATTCTGCGCACCAACGGTGTGGGGCTGAAGCATAATCTCCGCCCGCTTCTTGAGTTGGAGAGCGGCGCCAACGACCCGATGGCGTATGTGCTGACCACGACCATGATAGGGGTGGTAACCGCCAAAGCCGCGGAGATTTCTATGCTGGCAATCGTGCAGACGATTGTGGTGCAATTGGTGATGGGTGCCGTGATGGGCTTTATATTCGGGAAAGGCATTGTGGAACTGATGCGCAAGGTGCAACTGAGCAACGAGTCGCTCTACCCTATTATGGTGCTGACGGCGTGTATTTTTATATTCTCGATTACCTACTACCTGAAGGGAAATTCTTATTTGGCAGTATATATAGGCGGTTTGGTGATTGGCAACAGCAAGTTCACCCGCAAGCACCAGACGCGCAGTTTCTTCGACGGACTGACATGGCTGAGCCAGTTGATAATGTTCCTCGTGCTGGGATTGATGGTTCACCCGAGAGATTTGCTGCAGGTGGAAGTATTGGTACCAGGATTGGTGATAAGTGTGGTAATGGTGTTTATATCGCGTCCGATTTCGGTTTTTCTGTGTATGCTGCCATTCCGACAATATACCACTCCCGACAAACTGATGCTGAGTTGGGTGGGACTGAAAGGGGCTGTGCCGATTATATTTGCCATTCTGTGCAAGGCGGGCGGTGTGGCGCATGCGGACTTGATATTCAATATCGTGTTCCTTTGCACGCTGGTGTCGCTGATAGCACAAGGCACTTCGCTGTCGGCTATGGCGAAGAAACTCAATTTGGCAGTGCCGCCCGTGCAACTGAAAAAACTCGTGCATTTTGATATTGACTTGCCCGAGGAGATTGAGGCGTCTGCCACCGAGATGGAGGTGGACGCACCGATGCTGGCTAACGGCAATATGCTCAAGGACTTGGCTATTCCCGCCAAGACGCTGGTGATTATGGTGCGCCGTGGGGAGGATTTCTTTGTGCCGACGGGCAAGTCGGTGTTGGAGATAGGCGACCAGCTGCTGGTCATCACCGACAACGATGCCGCCCTCGCGGCGCAGTACCGCGAAGCCGAAGAGGAGGAAGAAAACAATCACTGGGGTATGCAATTGATTAACAACACGAAGAACTTTCTCAAAGAGAAGTGGCATCAGATAAGCCACCCGGGGAAGAAAGAATAAAAGAATCTCTAACGTTAACTAAGTATATTTAGAATGTAATCGGGTACCACTTTAGTAATAAAATTGTCGCAGTTACGACTAAAGTTTAAGTAAGCGAATAAATAGTATGCCCATAGAAAGACCGGATTATATCAGCCAACTTACAGGTAAGGCATGGAACGGGAAAGTGAAAATCATCACAGGTATTCGCCGTTGTGGCAAATCATTTTTGCTATCCCGTTTGTATAAACAATATCTTATCAGGCAAGGAGTTAGTGAGAAATCCGCATAAGTTGGCAAACGCCACAAGTACGTCAATGGGCAGAAAGATAGCCGATGTAACGGTCAAGAACTACTTGGATTACCTGTCCGATGCCTATCTCGTTTCCGCAGCCGACCGTTATGATGTCAAAGGGAAACGCTATTTCGAGAGTATTAAGAAATACTATGCTATGGATCTCGGTCTGCGCAATGCACGGTTGAATTTCCGGCAACAGGAACGCTCGCACCTGATGGAGAATATGATTTACAACGAACTTATCCGCCGTGGATACCGTGTGGACGTGGGCGTTGTAGAAGTAGAACGTATGCAGGACGGCAAGCGCAAACAGTCGCAATATGAGATAGATTTTGTGGTTAACACAGGTTATGAGAAAATATATATCCAGTCTGCACTTAATATAGATACACCAGAGAAACGCGAACAAGAAACCTTTTCCCTACGTCATACACAGGATTCATTCCGCAAAATAGTCATTCTTGACGGCAATAGCAAATACCGGTTGGACGATGACGGCGTGGCATACGTGGGTGTGATACCTTTCCTTTTGCACGATTCTATTGCCGATTTAACGAGAAATGTGTGAAATTACTGATTATTGAGAACCAATTGGGCTGCTCATACGTTAATGTGGCATTGGTCATCATAATTGTCAACAACTCTTGCATATTTGCACAAAAACGTGTATCTTTGCAGGCGTAAATGATAAAGTATCAACAAAATAGAAACCAATAAACAAATACATTGCTTATGTAAACCGGTGCCGTAAAGGCGGCACATGACATATTATACAATATGATTATTTCTCGGGTGCAGTAGCACCCTCGATATAATAACATATTTAACAACAGCATTTGCTATTATTTCGCGTTCAAAGAAAAAAGCCTAGGAAACTGATTTCTCTGAAATCGGAATAGCATTAACGCTTCACGGAAAGTTCTTTTAGATTTCCTCCTACTCGTATTACACTACTTTGGGTGTAAACTTTTTGCGAGTAGGGCAGGTTTCTTCCTAGGCTTCCTGTGAACGCGAAGAAAAGTTTGCACCTTTCTTTTTGTCTATTTCGGCTGAGATTGATAGCATTGCATAAATCTATCAATCTATGGCAAGCAAGACATTGGCACGGGCTAAAAGTGCCAAAGAGGACGAGTTCTATACTCAACTCTCCGACATCAGCAACGAACTGAAAAACTACAAGCCTTATTTCAAAGACAAGGTCGTATTCTGCAACTGCGACGACCCGTATGAAAGCAATTTCTTCAAGTATTTTGCTCTGAACTTTAATCAGTTAGGATTGCGCAAACTGATTGCCACCTGCTACAACGGTTCGCCCGTATCGGGCAACGAACTGCTGTTGGACTTTGGTACCACTGTGGACGACCCAAAAAAGGTTGCCTACAAAGTGGAGATAACCGAGGTTACGGACACCAACGGCGACGGGGCAATCAACTTGGCAGATATTCAGTACCTGATGCAGAATGACAAGAACGTCATTTCTATTCTGCAAGGCAATGGCGATTTCCGTAGTCCCGAGTGCGTGGAACTACTGCAACAAGCAGATATTGTGGTAACTAACCCGCCATTCTCGCTGTTTCGGGAATATGTGGCGCAGTTAGTAGAGTTTGATAAAAAGTTTCTTATTCTCGGAAACCAAAATGCCGTTACTTACAAAGAAATTTTTACACTGATAAAAGATAACAAGGTGTGGCTCGGGTACAAAAACGGAAATATGTGTTTTACAGTTCCCGCCTACTATGAGCCACGTCCTACACGCTTCTGGATAGACGAAACCGGTCAGAAATGGCGCAGTTTGGGGAATATCTGCTGGCTTACCAATTTAGAAACCCGAAAGCGACACGAAGATCTGGTACTATATAGGACGTACAATGCACAAGACTGCCCGAAGTACGACAACTACGATGCCATTAATGTGGATAAGGTTACCGAAATACCTTATGATTATGAGGGTGTTATGGGCGTACCGATTACGTTCTTGGATAAGTATAATCCGGAGCAGTTTGAGATATTAGACGCACGAGACTTTACTCCTATTGAGCGTTTACAGCATAAAAACTATGCTCTAATAAAAGATGCAGACGGCGCAATAAACGGGAAAGCAACCTATGCTCGTATTCTTATCAGACGGAAGAAATAAAATAATATGCCAATCTTAAAATTTGGTACTTTTTATGGGTAGCCTATCCTATAACTATCCTATGCGCATCCTATGCTGATTGAAGCGACTTTTGCACGGTGTTGAATGGGAAGAAAATCTTAACAAAAAGCACTTTTTTGAGAGGCAATAGCAGTGTGGAGACGACGCGTCTCGCGTCGTCAAAAAAGACAGATTTCGGCTTGTGCCGATAACGACGCGGGACGCGTCGTCTCCACACTGCATTAACGGAGAACTTTGCATGGCAGTTTAATGGGCATTAACGGAGACAGAAAACAACTAAACGGAGAACAATATGGAAATAGTAGAACGGAAGATTACCATTCGGGAACTGACCGAGGGGTATGCGGACAACCAGGAAGCGGGTGTGAAAGCTTTTGGCGGACGGTTGGACGTGCGACCGCCGTACCAGCGGGAGTTTGTCTATAACGACAAAGAGCGCGAGGCGGTAATTGACACAGTAACAAAGGATTACCCGCTCAACGTGATGTACTGGGCGGTGCGCGAGGACGGCACCTACGAGATTATCGACGGGCAGCAACGGACGATTTCGATATGCCAATACGTGAACGGCGACTTTGCGTATATGTTCAACTATTTCGGCAACCTGCCCGCCGACCAACAAAAGCAGATATTAGACTATCAACTGTGCGTGTATCTGTGCAAGGGGACGGACAGCGAGAAACTGAAATGGTTCAAGACCATCAACATCGCCGGCAAACGACTGACCAATCAGGAGTTGCTCAATGCGGTGTATGCGTCGCCGTGGCTTTCGGATGCCAAACGGTACTTCTCGAAGTCGAACTGCGGGGCGTACCTGATGGGCAATAAGTACGTGCAGGGGTCGCCTATCCAGCAGGACTACTTGGAGACCGTACTGCGCTGGATTTCAGGCAACAAGATAGAGGATTACATGGCGCGGCACAGCATCTCGGACACGGATGCGGGGGCACTGTGGTACTATTTCCAGCAGGTGATAAGTTGGGTGCAGGCGGTGTTTCACAAGTACCGCCGCGAGATGAAAGGCATTGACTGGGGTGCTATTTACAACCAATACAAAGACACACCCGTGAACCCCAATGAGATAGAAGAGCGTGTGGGCAGGCTGATGGCGGACAGCGATGTGGAGAACAAACGGGGCATCTATTGGTACGTGTTCGACGGCGACGAGCACCACTTGGGTATCCGTGCTTTCGACGCGAATATGCGGCGGGAGGTGTACGAGCGGCAACAGGGCATTTGCGCGGTTTGCGGGAAGCACTTCGAGATAGAGGAGATGGAAGCCGACCATATCACGCCTTGGGCGAAAGGCGGGCGGACGGTGGCAGCGAACTGCCAGATGCTGTGCAGAGAGTGCAACAGAAGGAAAAGTGCGAAATGAGACCTTGCTAATCCTCCGGAGGAGGGCTCTTTGTATTGCATAGTGGTCATACATTTGCGTATTTGCTTAAAAAGCAGTAACTTTGCAGTCTGAAAAGATATTTCCGATGAAAAAGACAGTCTTCTTAACCGGTGCCACGGGCACTATGGGATATGCGGGTATGCAGGAGATACTGCGCTACCCCGAGCAATATACACTGCGCATACTGGCGCGTCCGAGCCAGAAAAACAAAGCCCTTCTGGCACCGCTTGCCGACCGCGTGGAGATAGTGTGGGGCGACCTGACACGCTATGAGGATGTATTGAAAGGCGTAACGGGCAGCGACATCGTGCTGCACGTGGGCGGTATGGTATCGCCGCAAGCCGACTACCGTCCGACCGCCACCCGCAAGACCAATATCGCTGCGGCGACGTATATCCGCGATGCCGTGCTGGCACAGGGCGACAAGCAACCGCGCGTGGTCTATATAGGCAGCGTGGCGCAGATGGGCGACCGCCGCGAACCGCTCCACTGGGGGCGTGCAGGCGACCCGATATGCGTGTCGGCATACGACCACTACGGGCTGACCAAGGTGGCGGCAGAGTGGATCATCACCAACTCGCCCATCCGCCGTTGGGTGAGCCTGCGCCAGTCGGGTATTCTCTACCCTGCCATTCTCAAGAACTTCGACCCGATAATGTTCCACGTGCCTATCCGCGGTGTGCTGGAATGGGCAACGGTGGAGGACAGCGGACGACTATTGGAACGTGTGTGCCGAGAGGAAGTACCCGACGAGTTCTGGAACAACTACTACAATATCGGTTCGGGCAAAGAGTACCGCATCAACAACTACGAGTTCGAGCGTCTGCTGCTGGACGCCATCGGTAGTCCCCGCCCCGAGCAGATATTCGAGACCAAATGGTTCACCACCCGCAATTTCCACGGTATGTGGTATGCCGACGGTGACCGACTGGAGAACTATCTGCATTTCCGTGCCAATGTCCCTGTGCGCGAGTATTTCCGCCAAATGGCGCATGCTGACAGTCTGCCCGGTGCTATCAAGTTTGCGTCGAAGACCAAGATTGCCAAGTTGTTCCCGCACTGCGTGAAGTTGGCGATGCGGGTGATGGCGAACTCCAAAGAGCATGGCACACAATGGTGGATAAAGAATCATATCGAGCCGCGTATCCATGCCTACTACGGCAGTATGGAGGCTTATAAGGCGATACCCGACTGGAAACATATTGACTTGAGCCACAACAGCGAGCAGGCTGTTACCCTTGACCACGGTTACGACGAGCAGAAGCCGATGTCGCTGTTTACCATCGAAGATATGCAGAAGGCTGCCGCTTTCCGCGGTGGCAAGTGTCTCTCTGCGGAGATGACGCAAGGCGACTGGGACACGCCGTTGGAATGGCAGTGTGCCGAAGGACACCGCTTCACCGCCTCGCCGCGTGTGGTACTGCTCGGCGGGCACTGGTGCCCCGACTGCATGCCGTGGCCGTATCGGGACGAACCGAATCCGCGTCCGTGGCACTGGGACAAAGTGGCAAAGCACAATCCGTTCTTCGCACAGATATGGGCACCGCTGCACGACCCCGACGAGGACAATATCTATGGTCCCGAAATCTTCGACGGGTGGGAGAAATGACAATGCACAATGCGGAATGCACAAATAGGATCTTGCTTGTAGAAACGGGATTTTTTGCGTATCTTTATACCCTAAAAAGACTTTGAAGAATTGTTCTATGTATTTTGACGAATTAGCATTATCAGACGATGTATTAGACGCACTGTGGGACATGCACTTTGACACATGCACCCCCGTGCAGGAGAAGACCATACCTGTTATTTTGGAAGGAAAAGACGTTATCTCGTGCGCCCAGACGGGCACCGGCAAGACGGCAGCATATATACTGCCCCTACTGACCAACCTCGCCTACGACGACCACGACCCCGACAAACTGAACGCCATCATTATGGCTCCTACGCGCGAACTGGCGCAGCAGATCGACCAGCAGATGGAGGGCTTCGGGTTCTATGTGCCGTTCTCATCAGTAGCAATATACGGCGGCAACGACGGCGGTGCATGGGGCACGCAGGTTACAGGGTTGCAGAAAGGCGCAGACATCGTCATCGCCACCCCGGGACGGTTGCTCAGCCAGATGAACATCTACGACATCGACTTCTCGGGCGTGAAATACTTTATCCTTGATGAGGCGGATCGTATGCTCGATATGGGCTTCTACGACGACATCATGACCATTGTCAACCGCCTGCCCAAGGAGCGGCAGACCATTATGTTCTCCGCCACCATGCCCGACAAGATACGCCAGTTGGCACGCGCTATCATGCGCAACCCCGTGGAGGTGAAGATAGCCGTATCGCGCCCGCCCGAGACCATACACCAGATGGCGGTGCAACTCTACGAGGCACAGAAACCCGCCATGGTGAAGCACCTCTTAGAGGGCAGAGACCTCAAGAAGGTCATCCTCTTTGTGAGCAAGAAGCAGAAAGTGCGCGACCTGACCCGCGCCCTGCGGGCGAAACATATAGACGCACGGGCGATGTACTCCGACCTTGAGCAGAAAGAGCGCGACGAGGTGATGCTAGATTTCCGCAACGGCAAAGTGGATGTGTTGGTGGCTACCGACATCATCTCCCGCGGTATTGATGTGGACGATATACCGCTGGTTATCAACTACGACGTACCCCGCGACGCAGAGGATTATGTACACCGTATCGGTCGTACGGCACGTGCGGAAAACAAAGGCGAGGCGGTTACACTGGTCAGCCCCGAGGACGCCCGCTATTTCCAGAAGATAGAGCGTTTCCTGAAGAAAGATATTGAGCGTCTGCCCCTACCCGAAGCCTTGGGCGAAGCACCGAAGAATGAGTTATACACCGCCCGTGCAGGTCGTAATTCCGGCAGAGGTGGTAAAGGCAACAGGGCTTACAGAAAGGGGAATCCTGCCAAGAAATCACATCTAAAGCAGCGTCCGACCAAATGAATGCTCCAGACTATGTAATTGGACACATAAACAGGAACACAAGTTCATTATTTTTACTCAGTGTCATTGTGTGCGCAGCACACAATGACACTGTTTGTTTTCAGCCGTTCTGTTAATCGCTCGTTGTGAGATAGTCATATTCCTTAACCAAGGAGATTATGATGACAAAAGTATTTCTTTGAAAAAAAAATCGCTTTCTCTGTAGTTTTTCCATAGGTATGTGCGTCTAATAGGCAGAATTGGCTGATTCAAAACAAATTCTTTGTATGCAATCCGGTTGGTGGCACGCCCACCGACAACTAAACAAAACAAACTGATGGAACTGACAAAAGAACAACAATTTGCCCGGCTTGTCCGGCGGAACAAAAGCACGATATACAGTATCTGCTATATGTTCTCTTCGGACAAAGACGAGGTCGCCGACCTGTTTCAGGACATCCTGATACGGCTATGGGAGGGCTACGACACCTTCCGCGGCGAGAGCAAGGAAGCCACGTGGATATACCGCGTGAGTATGAACACCTGTATCTCGGCAGACCGCAAACGTAAGTCGCGCGGTGAGCGTGTACCGCTCAGTATGGATATCGACCTCTATACCGACCAAGACGATGACGCACAACAGGTGCAGGCTCTCTACAGCCGTATCCACCGCTTGGGACTGGTGGACAGAGCCATCGTGATGCTGTGGCTCGAAAACCTCAGTTACGAAGAGATAGGACAGATAGTGGGCATCAGTGCCAAGAATGTGTCCGTCAAATTGGTGCGCATCAAAGAACAATTAAAGAAAAGTTGAACTCGTTTTAATCATTACAACAATGGACGAACTACAGGAAATGCAGGCTCAGATGGCTCTGCTCAAACAGAAAATAAATAATGAAGAGATAGTAAACGACCGACTCCTCCGCGAGGTTACCCGCCAACGTACCCGTCGGCTCAACAGAGCGGTATGGATAGAGGGAGTATGCGCTCTGTTTGTTGTCATCTTCGGCAACTCGGTCTTTTGGGGATTGGACTGCTCATGGTGGTTTATCGGCGGCACAACCGTGATGATGATTGTCTGCTTTCTGGCAACGCTGCTGCCGTTCCGCCGTGTGAAGGAAAACGAGATTATGCAGGGCGACCTGCTCACCGTAGCCAAACAAGTGCGCCGGCTGCGCCAACTGTATAAAAACTGGATATGGATAGGATTATCTATGGCTTCCGTATGGTTTATATGGTTTTTGGCAGAGTTGTACATACATCACACCGATGATCTGACTTTTGTTATCTGTATTGCAGTAGGTGCAATAGCAGGCGGCATCGTGGGGGGGATTATCGGCAACCGGCAAAACAAGCAGTACATCCGCGAGATGGACGAAATCATCGGGCAAATCGAACAATAATAAGAGCAAATAGCATTTATATACTCATAGAGAGGCTGCCAAACCATTGTCGTCCGGCAGCCTCTTTTTGTGTATTACCTTATGCAGGATATTATAATTTACGGATACGCCACTCGTTGGGATAGAGGTTATTGAGGCGGGAGCCGACGTTCTTGGCAAAGCCGAGGGGAATGTTCTCATAGGTCAACAGCACCACACCTGTTGGCAACTGCGAGAGGTCGATACTGAGTGCCTCTGTGCGGAGGTACCCCAACGCCTGTTCCAAATTGAGTGCAAGTTGCGGAAAAGTTTCCTTGCGGAAATCTTTGGTCATACTGAGACTATGCTGCGGCACAATACCTTTGCCACGTTCCTCGCCCAGACCGAACCCCGTGGATATACAAGTGAACTGCGCCGCCAAATAGTCGATCAAGTCCTTGTATTTGGCAGGATAAGCCGTGGTGAAACGATCGTTCTGACGTATAGCCCAATGCTCAGGGTGCAGCAACCACGCACGCATTTCTTTCTCGTAGGTAACGGGAGCGGCGGTGGCACGCTTAGGCTTTACTTTGAATGGCGCGAAGGCAGTCTCGTGTTTGTGCAAAACGCAGATATACAGTCCCTCGCTCTTTGTGCGATGGGGGTAGAAATGATACCCGACCGTACCTTCGGCGATTCCCCATGCGGGGTCATATTGCAAGGGGAGGACATCCGCACCGAGTTCGGCTGCTATCCATTGTACATTCTTTTCGTTTTCCTCACTATTAAATGTGCAGGTGGAATAGATGAGTATTCCGCCCGGTTTGAGTGCATCCCATACATCGGAGAGAATAGCCCGTTGCCTCTCGGCGCACATACGCACGTTCTGCAGACTCCATTCGTCGCGGGCATTCTTGTCCTTGCGGAACATACCTTCGCCCGAACAGGGGGCGTCCACAAGAATACAATCGAACAGGTTGGCACACCGCTCGCCGTATTCGGCAGGCGTATTGTGGGTAACGACCGTATTTCCGTTGCCCCATTTCTGTATGTTCTCCGAGAGGATAAACACCCGCTGTCGCACCACTTCGTTGCTCAAAAGAAGACCTTCATCGCCGAGATATTCACTGATAAGTGTGGATTTGCCCCCCGGGGCGGCACAGAGATCCAAGACAATGCTATCGGGGTTGACATACTGTTCGAGAGCCTGTTGCACAAACATCGATGCCGCCTCCTGCACGTAATAACAGCCCGCATGGAAAAGCGGGTCGAGGGTGAACTGGGGGCGTGCGGCGAGATAGTAGCCGTCCAGATGCCACGGAACTTCCTCGGTGTCGCAGTCGAAAGTCAGCACATCCATCTTGCTATTGAGCCGGATACTCGTGGGAGGCTCTGTTTCCAAAGCGCGGAACAGGTCGTCCGCCTCCGCCCCCAACTGCTGACGCATACTATCTATAAAATCGATTGGCAACATACACTTTTCTCCCAAATTAAATGCGATTGCAAAGGTAGTGTTTTTTTTGTATATATGCAAGCGCATAGTGAAAACGACTTATCCGGAAATTGGTGCCACCGCCGGGTAAACGCCCTACAGGAACGGCATTATCTACCGTGTATCTACCGTGTATCTACCGTGTATGTACGGTAGTTGATAACGGAACAGAGGCGACATATACACAACTATAATCATAACAACGACTATAATCATAACGACTATAATCATAACAACTATAATCATAACAATAAATATAATTATAACAACAAATATTTATAACATCAGACAAAGATGCACTGCAAAGATAAACACTATGCAGCACAAAGACAATACACATACATATACACATACACACATATACACATACACATACACATACACAAATAAAGATTTTTAGCAGTTTTATTTCATTTTGTTTGCACAATTCGTATAAATAGCGTATCTTTGCAACGTGTTTTGTTAACGAAACACATAAGTGTTGTATTTTTACTAATCCAATAAGCAATAAAAACAAGTTGATAAATAGGTATTTAGGATAAATTAAGCGAATAAAATGTTCTGTTTTGCAATAAAAATAGGCTATAACACTGAACTATTTTGAGCCTATCCTATAGCATTATTTTAATCAAATCAAATAATACATTAAATAAATATATCCCAATAGTGGAATATATTCCTTGAGATATGAAAAGACTATTTGTATATTTTTCAGTGGTGATGGTATGTGGCGTCAGTTGGGCGTTTCAGTACAATGGTTTGGATTATACAATTTTGAACAAAAACGCAGACGGCACCTACAACGTAAGTGTCCGCCAGGGGGCATCCGCCCCTGCGGGTACGCTGAATATCCCCGGGACTATTCGCTATAACGGCGATGAGTTTGTAGTTACCCATGTGGCAACCGACGGATTTAACAACTGCGGAGACATCACCTCGCTAAGCCTGCCCAACACCATCATAGAGATAGGTGCCAGAGGGTTCCGCTCGTGTACGGCACTGACAAGTGTGAACCTGCCCGAGGGCTTGCGCGTATTAGGCAACCGTGCGTTCTGCAACGACTCTGCGCTCGTGGGGACAGTAACGATTCCCTCTACGGTGGATTCGATAGGCGACTATGCTTTCTATCTATGCAATAAAGTTACCACCTTTGATATACAGACCTTGACACCTCCCGCTATTGAGATAACAAGCAGCGGAAGTGCGGGTACGGCAGTATTTATCCACCGTGCGCCCCAACCGGATTTTCAGATAGCGTGCGGTACCCGGTCGCTGTACCAAACCGCTGACTATTGGGGACAACGGATGTATCTGCTCAACGATGCGTGCCGCGAGTTTGAGGTAGGCGAACTGCGCTATGCAGCCATCAGTCCGACCACCTGCCGCGTTCTCGGCTACGCACTCGGCGGGGGCAATTCAGAACATTTTAACACAGAATTAAATATTCCGGAGCAAGTAGAGTATACGGGGGGTACTCTACAAGTAACAGAAATAGGCAGTTCGGCTTTTGAGGAAAGCGAGGTAACATTCACCTCGGTGGTATTGCCGTCCACTCTGCGAAAGATTGGTACAAAGGCTTTCCGCTCGTGTATGGCACTGACCTCGGTGCAACTCAATGAAGGTTTGCGTGTGATAGGCAATCGTGCGTTCTGCAACGATGCACTTATTGCAGGAACGCTGACCATTCCCTCGACGGTGGATTCTATCGGCGATTATGCTTTCTATTACAATTCTCAACTGACAGATATACAGATTGCCTCTCCGGAGGTGCATCTCGAGAGCAACGCAGACGGCGTATGCAATACGTTTGCAGGGTATAAGGGTAGCATCTCCATTCCCTGCGGAAGCCATATTTCATATTATGGGGATGCCGTATGCTGGGAGACCTATCGCAGCCGATTGGAAGACCCGTGCCAAGAGGATTTCGACGACGGCATACTGAAATACCGCCCGAATGGTGCCGGTACGGCAGCGGTGGTCGGTTATATAAACGGCAAGATTGACGGCGAGTTGGTTATCCCCGCCGAGGTAACCTACAACGGACAGATACTGAGCGTAAATGCCGTAGCCGACAATGTATTCAACAATAAAGGTCTCCGACTGACCTCGGTGGTGTTCCCCCACTCTATGCGCACGATAGGTGCCTACGCTTTCCGCTCGTGTACGCAACTGACCTCGGTGCAGTTGAACGAGGGGCTGCGCGTCATCGGGAACCGTGCGTTCTGCAACGATTCGGCTTTGGTCGGGACGCTGGCTATCCCCGCCACGGTGGATTCTATAGCCGATTTTGCTTTTTATATGACCTACAAATTAGACAAGTTGGTTATGCAATCCGCTACACCGCCCGCTATGGAGGGGAAACAGGTGTTCAACGGCTTGGGCAAAGGAAAAGTGCTACTCCCGTGTGGCAGCGGGGCCACCTACAAGTCTCACCCTGTATGGCAATACTTTTTGAACACGGGGTTGGCGACAGATCTATGCGGTCGCTTTACCATCGGAGCACTGATTTATGAGGGTATAGAGGCGGGGAAAGTGAGAGTAACCGGCTATGTACCGGAACTGCTGCCTGCCCATCTTGCCATTCCCAAGAGCATAGAATACAACGGGCAGAACCTGCAAGTAACCGAAATCGGTCAGTCTGCCTTTGAGTGGAACGGGACACTGACGTCGTTGGTCATCCCGTCTTCGGTAAGCCATATCGCCACGAAAGCCTTCCGCTCGTGTACCCGCTTGCAAAGCCTGACGCTCAGCGAGGGCATACGGGTGATAGGCAACCGTGCGTTCTGCAACGACTCCGCCTTAGTCGGCACGCTGACGATACCCGCTTCGGTGGACTCTATAGGCGATTTTGCATTCGGAACGAATGAAAACCGCTGGAAATACATCACCGCATTGGAAATGCAGAAGCAGACTCCGCCCGCTGTAGAATTGAGCGACGATGGAATAACGTTCTCCGCCATCAACGGTATCCCGACTACGGCAAACATCGCCATTCCTTGTGGCAGCAAGACGGCATATAGAGGTTCCGCTTTCTGGCGCAGATACACCTACCGTTTTGACGAAGGTTGCCCGCCTACCCCGCTCAACATATACCACTACAACTATCCCAACACGGGGCACGGACTGACGCGCTACACGGGCGGAAAAGTAACCGACATCACATACTCACGCATTTTTACGCCCGACACGTGGGAAACGCTCTATCTGCCCTTTGAGGTAACATCGGTCAGCACCTACGACGATGGTGAAAAATATGACATCTCGCAGCCCTATGAGGAGTCAAGAGGCGGCTTTTTCTTTCTCGCCAAGCAAGTAGGCAACGATGAAGACGGCTACCCGCTGTTTGAGTACACATCGACCATAGAGGCGAATGTACCCTACATTATCCGTTTCCCGTCGGACTACTATCAAGACCGCACGATAGTATTCAGCAGCAACAGCAGTCCGAAAAACATTACCAACTCCGGTTTCTCACAGGCAGCCAACAACACAGCGGCACAGATGTACGGCAACACGACCTGGACAGATCAGCACGTGAGCGGCGTATATCTGCTACACGGCGACAACACATTCCATATCCACAACGACAGCGAAGTGCTGCACCCGTTTGAGTGCTACGTTACTTTGCGCCCGAAGGCTGAGGTATCCGCCCCCGCGGCACAAAGGATGATGATTCGTTTCCGCGAGACGAGTACCCCCACAGACAACACTGCGCCGATGATAGAAAGCGGCGCGATAGCCTACACGCTCAATGGCAGTACGCTGAATATACAGACGCAAGGCAAAGCACTGAAAATCTACACGACAAGCGGTGTGTTGCTACATTCGTTCCCCGCGGGGGAGACGACTGCGGAAGTGCGTTTGGCACCCGGGTGCTATATCATTCAAACCCAAGACGGCAGTCTGAAAATCGTATTATAACTATGCGCAGACTAGACCGAATACTACTAATGGGTTTGCTATGTGCAAGCATGACTGCAGCGGGGCAGATGTATAGTCCGTTTGACGAACAGCCGCAGCAGATATATGTACAGGAAACGGCTCCGGCAGCCTACGAGTTTCAATCCATAAGCGGTATGCAAAGTAACTACAATGTACCATTTGCAGCAAGCGACCTGGAGCATGTAGGCGAAGCCACGCCGCCCGGACGGCGCAAAAGCACTTCGCCGCCATGGATTCCCGGCGGAGGGGGAAGCGATGTAGATAAACCGAATTTCAACGACGATACGCTGACGGACGGTACGTGGGCGTTGGTATTGTGCGCTGCGGCTTATGCGTATAATATCCTGCGCAAAAGAAAAAGAACAAAGGAAAAAGAACTCGGGACAAAGAACGAAGAACTATAAACAGACTACAGGGCAACCGCATCAAAATAGTAATGAAACAATGGGGAAATAATACAAAAGTTCTCAAAACAGCCTCTAAATGCCATCAAAAAGACATAATGAAATGTATATGTAGTTCGGCAAAGCCGATAACGACGCGAGACGATAAGGAGTTCTTACTCAGCCCACAGGGCTTCGTTTTCGCTACGAAAGCACCCCATTAAGCCCGAGGGCTTAATGGGGACCCCGCAGGCACTCAATGTGCTGCGCACACCTGCCTTACGCTTCACGTCCCCACAAACACTGCAAATTCATCCAGTTTGTGCCAAACTGCCCGCGGACGAGGGCGTCCGCGTCCCCGGCGATGCTACTTTATGGTAAAAATCCTAATAATGCATTCTTGCAATGCATAAATGTGTTAATGTTTGATGCGGTTGCCCTGTACATAGCATAGTCTACGATTTGTGTCAAACTGACCGCAGACGAGGGCGGTTGCGCCCACTGTAATACTATTTATTATATATGTTGCAATCCTAACAGTATAAAAAATACTAATTTTTGATGCAGTTGCCCTAAACAAACTGCACTACATAATAGCGATGGGTATTGCAAATCTATTCGATTTACAAGGAAACATTTACACAATAAAAAGTCAATCTCATCACTATATAAATGAGTCGAAAGGCGAAATAATCCCTCTGTTGCGATAGCAGGGGGATTATTTTTGCAGGAAAATCACATACACTGCACAGTAGGAGAAAATAAATAAGCAATTCTTGTACATCATATACCAATTACGGCAAAAAGAAGACAAAAAGAAGGCAAAAAGAAGACAAAAAGAATACAAAAAGAAGGCAAAAAGAAGACAAAAAGAATACAAAAAGAAGGCAAAAAGAATACAAAAAGAAGGCAAAAAGAATACAAAAAGAAGGCAAAAAGAA
>ERZ808275.171-NODE-171-length-37351-cov-3.947528_pt1 | contig 37351 bp, 38 predicted proteins | sample MGYA00520894_ERZ808275 | MGnify/ENA primary metagenome ERZ808275 (study PRJEB31516, sample SAMN03275598) | gut metagenome | biome: mammalia-associated habitat; material: feces | host: Papio cynocephalus | place: Kenya | collected 2012-08-03 ... | reverse complement strand
TTCATACCCATTTCTTTGTATAGGTTTTCAACTGCTAAATTTTGAATACAATCACCAAGATTGCCATTGCCATTCCAAGTTTTTAAGTCATATTTATATTGTTGAATAATTCTTGCATATTTCATGATTAAGATTTCCTTTCTGCATCAAAAGGGTTTGGTGCTAATTTTATTTTTGGGTAATTAGTTTTTAAGTATTCTTTAATTTTAGGGTAAATCTCAAGATTATTATTTTTTACCGCAAAAATAACAATGTCAGGATTTAAAGTTCTCAATTCTTCAGGTGAATAAACTTGAATATTGCCAATTTTTTCGTTTAGCATAGAACTATTTTTATCAATAATACCAAGTAATCTATGATGTTTTATTTTTTTAGTTAAAATTAAATCTTTTAGAAATAGACTCGCCCCCCAAAAGGCAACTTTTTTTAACTTGTATTGTTGAATAACTGCTAAAAACTTACTTTTGATAGATTGTTGTTTCAAATTACTTTTGAAAGGTGATTTTTTTGCATAGTAAAGCCATTGTTTTCTATATGAAATTTGAGTATTATTCCAAGGCTTTGCATCTGAGGCATAATGAATAATTACAGGGTGCTCAACAGCATTTTGAAAACTTTTTTCACCGTAAAAATCAAAGACCTGTTGTCGATTTTCTGGTTTATCAAAAAAACTTTGTTTAATTGATGTCATTGTATTAAATTTAAAGTCTATGTGTTTTATTTTCCCATAACAAGTAAGGTTTATAATATCTTGATCCATATATTTATATGTATTTTTAGATAATTCTAAAAATTTTGCCGTTAAATTGTCTTCTCTTATTTTCTTTAAATTCCATAGCATAACTCCTGCATTTATGTAATACCTCATATCTGGTATACCAATACTATCATAGTAAGGTTTTGATTTTGTTATATAATCATTAAAATAATTTATAGAATGTACACCACCAATATAATTATCTTCAAGATTTATATTGAAAAGTTCTGTCAAATCCTCTAATACTGTAATATCAATATCAAGGTAAATAGCCTTTTCATACTCTTGTGGTAATAAATCAGCCATTTTTAAACGATAAAATGTTGGGTAAGTTATATGAGGAATTTGCATTTTTATATCAGAAAATGCATTATTCATTTTTACAAATTTCAAATTTGCATTTTTGTATTTTTTTACTAGTTTGTAAAACTTGTTATTTGTGTATTTTGAAAATTTTTGAGGTATTAAACAATAAAATTCATAAAAAGATTCTTGTTTTTTGTTTTCAAGTGCCGATAAAATCGTTGTGTACATCTGTGAAATACAGTTTTTGTCGGAAGCTAAAACTATAGGAATTTTTATCATAAAACCTCCATAAAAATATTTGGTAAAAGTTCAACATTTGGATATTTTTCTTTGAACTCCTTTTTTAATGACTCATATATTGTTTCGTGATTTGAAAGTACTGTTAATAATACACCTTCTGGTGCAATTGAATTGATATCTTTAGGTGAGTATATTTTATAATTTCCGCACATTTTCCCCCAAGAGGCTCGATTTCTATCAACAAACCCTAATATATTAGGGTTTTGAGTTTTTTCAAAACTCAAAAGGTTTTGTATGAATAAACTTGCACCCCACAACATAACTTTTTTGCTACCAATAAAGTTATTTAAATATTCCAGAGTTAGAAATTCTTTTCTCAATACAGGTTTGAAAAGTTCCCAATCCTTTGGCATCAATTCTTTTAGTTTTTTAGTGAAATTTTTATATTCCAAGTCGTCACAGTTTCCAATTTCCCAAGATATATGCATTTTGCCTGCTTTGATGTAGCTATTTTTCAATGTTTTGTACAAATTTTGTTTTTTTAAAAACTCTTTTATTTTTAAAAATGCAAGTATAATATTTTGGGCATGTTTCCCTCTAGTTGCAGAAATATTATCTTTTCTGTGAAAACGGTAGTTTACAAGCTCTTTGTTAAATATAACAATTCTTTTTGCGCAAATTTTGGAAATATTACCAAATGAAACATCATTACAACTAGATAAATTTTGAAATTCTAAATTGTTTTTTTTGATTAAATCTTTCGAAAATAATTTGTTCCAAATGACAACGTTGAACATTGTGAAAATGTCATCTTTAAAATCAACCCAAGAAAAAGGGGTTTCCATAGGTGCTAAATCAAGGTTTATTGGTGAATTAGGATTCTGACTTTCTATTATATTTTTATTTTCATCAACTTTGCAAGCTGAACAAACTGTCATATCGGCATTGTATTTTTCTGCGTGATTGTACATTTCTTCTAGCATCGTAGGTTCAAAATAATCGTCAGAATCTAAAAACTGAACATACTTTCCTTTAGCAAGTTCTATACCCTTATTTCTTGCACTTCCAGCGCCTTGATTTTCTTGATGAATAATTACAAATCTAGAATCTTTTTGTGCGTATTCCTTCAAAATGTCTAAAGATTGATCAGTTGAGCCGTCATCAACGCAAATCACTTCAAAATTATTGAAAGTTTGAGCAAGAATACTATCAAGACACTCTCTCAAGTATTCTTCAACGTTATAAACAGGTATAATTATTGATATCAAAACTTCATTATTCATTACACTAGTTTACATATTTATCTCGTTTGTGGCAAATATATTAACCAAGCATGTTTTTGATGATGTTTAAGTCGTTTTTGTGAGTGATTTTGATGTTTAATTCATCACCATCTACTATGTGGATTGGCGCTAGGTTATAGCGCAAAATTAGTCCGCAATCGTCTGTGAAGCTTACATTTTTATCTGCTAGTGCCAATTCGTGGGCTTTTTTGATTAAGCTAGCTCTAAAAGATTGTGGAGTCTGAACTCGTTTTAAAAATTTTCTCGGCGGAACTGCTGTAATAACCTCGTTTTCATCAACTTGAATTATCGTATCAACTGTATCAATGGCTGTTCCAACCGCTTCATATTTTTGTAATGCTTCAACATTATCGTCAATAATTTTTTGCGTAACAAAAGCTCTGACCGCATCGTGGATTAAAACATTTGCCTCATCAGGTGCTTCAGATGTTCCGATATAAGAACTTTCAACTCTTGTTTTACCACCGTTTAAAAGCTTTGTAATTTTTTTATAATCATTTTTCGACAAAATTTCTTCTGCTAAATCTCTGAATTTTGGGTTTGTAACCAAAATGATTTCGTCAATATTTTTATTTTTTTCAAAAGCGTCAATCGCATGCTCCAAAATAGTTTTACCTTCAAATTGATAAAATTGTTTCGGGATATTTTCGCCGAAGCGTTCGCCTGTACCTGATGCTAAAATTATTGCTATGTTCTTCATACACCACCTGTTGTATTTATATTTTTTTATTATACATGAAACTATACTTGTGTTATAATAAATTGGAACTTATTATACAAAAAGAAGGATAGTAACATGTCTTATAAAATTATATCAAAGAAAGAAATTTGTCCAAATCAATACGAAATTCAAATTGAAGCTCCATTTGTTGTTCGTAACGCAAAAGCAGGACAATTCATTATATTCAGAGCTACAAAAGATGGCGAAAGAGTACCTTTAACTATCGCTGATGTAGACAAAGAAAACGGAATTTTAACATTAGTATTCATGGCTGTAGGTTATTCTACAAAACAATTGGCAGAGCTAAATGTTGGTGATGAATTAGCAGACTTAGTTGGACCTTTAGGTCAACCAACACATATCAAAAAATATGGTACAGTTGTTTGTTTGGCTGGTGGATACGGCGCAGCTCCTTGCTATTTGATTGCAAAAGCATTTAAAGAAGCTGGAAACAAAGTTTATATGATTATGGGTGCAAGAACAAAAGAACTTATCTTCTGGGAAGATAAAATGAAAGATGCTTGTACTGAATTATTTATCACAACAGATGATGGAACTCTAGGTGAAAAAGGTTTCGTAACTCAAGTTTTAGAAAGAATTATGGGTCAAGAAAAGGTTGATTACGCAATCGCAGTAGGTCCAATGCCTATGATGAGAGCAGTTGCAAACTTAACTCGTGACAAAGGTATCTACACAGAAGCAAGTATGAACCCTATTATGGTTGACGGCACAGGCATGTGTGGTGCTTGCAGAATCACTGTTGGTGGTGAAGTTAAATTTGCGTGTGTTGACGGCCCTGATTTTGATGCGCACAAAATTGATTTTGATGAAGTTATAAATAGAACAAGAATTTATAAAGATCAAGAACGTAAGAGAGATGAAAATTGTAACTTGTTAAAGAAAGGTTAGTAAGGTTATGGCAGACAAAAATATTCCATTTTGCCCTTTAATGTCAGCAGGTGCTGATTTTGAAAAAGTTTGTTCACAAGATGCTTGTGCATGGTATTTGAAAAACTACAAAATTTGTTCAGTTTATATGTTGGCTCACAATGCAGCATTAGACGTTCAAATGAAACAAGCTAAAAAACAATAGCACTATGAATATTGCGGTATGTGTAAAACAAGTTCCAGATACAGCAGATATCAAATGGACTGAACACAATACTATCCAACGCGAAGGTGTTGAAAGTGTTATCAATCCATTTGACAGTTATGCACTAGAAACCGCATTAAGATTAAAAGATAAAAATTCTGCCGTAAAAATTACGGCGCTAACAATGGGTCCGCTTCAAGCTGAAGAAATTATCCGTAAGGCAATTTCAATAGGTGTAGATGGCGGATTTGTTGTATCTGATAAAAAATTCGCTGGAGCTGATACTGTTGCTACAGGTCGTACTATTGCAGCGGCTGTTAAAACAAAAATAGAAAATGCAGAAATTGTTTTGTGCGGGCAATTTGCAACAGATGGTGATACTGCACAAACAGGTCCAACAATATCTACAAACTTGGGTTACGCCCTTGTAACTTACGTAAAAGAAATCAAAAAAGTCGAAAATGGCTATATATTTGTAAAACGCGAAGTTGAAGACGGTATTGAAACTTTAAAAGTAAAACTTCCTGCCGTTCTGTGTATGCTAAAATGTGATTATGAACCTCGCAGACCTTTGATTAAAGGTTTTAAATTAGCTCAATATGCAGAAATTCCGTTTTATTCTCACGAAGATATTGGAATAGAACCAGAAAAAGTGGGGTTAAAAGGTTCTCCAACTTGCGTAAGTAAGGCATTTAGACCTGAACAAAAAACAAGTGGAGAAATATTTGAAAACCTTTCAGCAGAAGATGCTGCTAAAAAAATTCTGGAGGTGTTAAATGCCTAAAGAAATTTTGATTTACGCTCAAACAGATAGACTGGGTAAGGTTCTAAACGTTGTTTTAGAACTTGCTTGTGTTGCGCAAAAATTATCAAAAAAACTTGATAATTGCGAAATTTCAGCATTTTTAATCGGAAATGCTGCAAATTTAGAGGAAAATAAAAAAATATTGAGCCAAAATGGCTTTGATAAAGTGTATATTGCAACTTCTCAGGATTTGAAGGATTATAATACTGATTATTATTCAAGTGTAGCGATAAAAATAATTAAAGATATTGAGCCTGAAATAGTTTTAGTGGGTGCAACAACTCAAGGTCGTGATTTAGCGCCTGTTATCTCATCAACTTTAAACACTGGACTTACAGCGGATTGTACTGCACTAGATATCAATGATAAAGGTCAACTTGCGGCAACTCGTCCAACTTTTGGTGGTAATTTGATGGCGACAATTTTGTGCAAAAATTACCCTCAAATGGCGACGGTACGTCCAAAAGTTTTGAAAAAATCAGAATGTAAAATTGAAAAAGATACTCAATTTATTGATATAGATGTAGATTTATCTAATATTGAAAAAAGAGTAGAGTTGATTGATTTTAAACCTAATACGCAACTTACAGATACAAGAATTGATGAGGCTGAAATTATTGTTGCGGGTGGAAAAGGTATGAAATCGATTCAAGGTTTTGCAATGCTTGAAGAACTTGCAAATTTGTTGGGAGGTTCTGTTGGTGCTTCAAGAGGTGCGGTTGATATGGGACTTGCAGATAGTTCAATTCAAGTGGGGCAAACAGGAAAAACAGTTGTTCCAAAGGTTTATATTGCGTGTGGAATTTCTGGAGCAATACAACACACTGTTGGAATGACAGGTTCTGATAAAATTATTGCGATTAACAAAGACAATAACGCACCTATTTTTAAGATTGCAGATGTTGGAATTGTTGGTGATGTTTTCGAAATTTTGCCAAAATTGATTGAAAAATTGAAAGAAAGAAGATAAAAATGAAAAATACGGTTGTAGTTGGCGCTCAATGGGGTGACGAAGGAAAAGCAAAGATTACGGACTTATTAGCAGAAAAGGCTAATATGGTAATTCGTTATCAAGGCGGTTGTAATGCTGGTCATACAGTAGTTTACAAGGGTGAAACATATAAATTACATTTAGTTCCGTCAGGGATTTTATACGGTGACAAAATTTGCTTTATTGGGGCTGGTACTGTTATTTTGCCTGAAAATTTCGAGCAAGAAACAAAAGAATTAATTTCACGTGGTGTAGATTTATCAAATTTAAAATTAAGCCCTCTTGCAACAATTACAATGCCTTGGCATACTTCGGTTGACGGTTGGGCAGAGGATACCGTCAAAAAGGGTAAAATCGGTTCAACAAGAAAAGGAATTGGACAAACTTACACTGACAAAATGGCTCGTTGTGCTTTAAAGGTTGGTGATTTATTTGATGAGGAAACACTTTCTGAAAAAATTGATATTATTTTACCGTTAAAAAACAAAACATTGAAAGAGGTTTATGGTTTAAAAGAATATTCAAAAAAAGAAGTTTTAGAAATTTGTGCTAGGTATAGAAAGATTTTTGAACCTTATGTTTGTTTTGATTGGCAAAATATGCTTAGAGAAAACAAGGACAAAACTATTTTGTTTGAAGGCGCACAAGGTGTAATGCTTGATATTGATTACGGTACATACCCATTTGTTACAAGTTCAAACCCAGTCGGTGGTGGCGCTGGTACAGGTAGTGGTTACGGTCCAACAATGATTGATGAAATTGTTGGCGTTTCAAAAGCATATTTAACAAGAGTTGGAGAAGGACCTTTTGTCACAGAATTAGAAGATGAAACAGGCGACAAAATTCGTGAAATTGGGCATGAATTTGGAACAACAACAGGTCGACCTCGTCGTTGTGGTTGGTTTGATGCAGTTATTGCGAAATATGCCGTGCTTGTAAGTGGTTTAACTTCAATGGCAATTACCAAAATAGACGTATTTGATGATTTTGATGAAATAAAAATTTGTACCGCATATAAGGATAAAAGAAACGGTAAATTTTATACAGAATATCCGACAGATGTGTTTATGCACAAATATTTAGAACCTGTTTATGAAACTCACAAAGGCTGGAAATGTTCATTATCTAATATGAAATCTTATGACGAATTTCCACAAGAGGCGAGAGATTACTTAAAACGTTTAGAGGAATTGATTGAAATACCAATTTCAATCATTAGTGTTGGACCAGACAGAGAACAAACGGTTTTTCTTTAATAATTAAAAAACTTGCAAAGGGTGTTTTTTTTCGTTACTATTAAATTAATGGTCGGCGAACAAAAAAAACTATCAATAGCTTTTTATTGGCACATGCATCAACCTGACTATCAGCTTAGTGCTGAGAGTGATTTTTTGATGCCGTGGGTTCGTATGCATGCGGTTAAAGACTATCTTGATATGGTTTTGATTATGAACGAGTTTCCAAAATTGAAGTTGAACTTCAACCTTGTTCCACTTTTGTTGCAATCTCTAAAAAAATATGGTGAGAATGGCGCACATGATGTTCATTCAAGACTTAGTATTTCGCCAATTGAAGAATTAACAGATGATGATAAAAGATTTATTTTGAGCAACTTTTTTGATGCAAATTTTCAATCAATGATTTCTCATCATAATGCATACAAATCGCTTTATGAAAAACGTGTGGAACAAAACATTGCGGATATAAATGCATATACAGCTCAAGAATATTCAGATATAATGGCGTGGTTCAACCTTGCATGGTTCGACCCAATTTATGGGGAAATTTATCCTGAATTGGCTGAACTAGCTGAAAAAGGTTGTAATTTTACTCTTGATGATAGGAAGAAAATTTTAGAATATCAAAGAGAAATTATCCGTCAAATTATCCCAACGTATCGTAACTTTATGGAAGCGGGCAAAATTGAAATTACAACAAGTCCTTATTATCACCCAGTGTTACCGATTTTGTTGGATATCAAATGTGCTTACAGAAATATTCAAAATCCAGAAGTTTTGCCAGCAAATTTAAAAATGGCAAAAGACGCTGTTGCACAAACAAAAATGGCATTGGATAAAATGGAAGAACTTTTTGGACGCCGTCCAAAAGGTATTTGGCCTCCTGAACAATGTGTAAGCTCAAAAACCTTGGAAATGCTTAGTGACTTAGGCGTAGAATGGACTATTTCTGACGAAGGTATTTTAGCAAATTCAATTAACTTTGATTTCGTAAGAGATTTTAAAGGTTACTTGGCAGATCCATATCATTTGTTGAAGCCTTATGAATACAAGACAAAGAACTCTAAAATTGATGTTATTTTTAGAGATTCGTTGATTCCAAATTTGATTAGTTACGAATATCCAAATACTGATCCTAAAAAAGCTGCAAAGGATTTGTTTGATAGGATTAAAATTGTACAAAGTAAAATTTTTGCTTCACCTGACGATTCTCACTTGTTGACAATCGCACTAGATGGTGAAAATTCTTGGGAAAACTACCCTGACGACGGTTCAGGATTTTTAAGAGAGATTTATAGCTTAATTGAAAATGATGATACGCTAGAAACTGTTTTAATTAGCGACTATATTCAAAAAGATAAAAATATTAAAAAGTTACCTAAAATTTATTCGGGTTCTTGGATAAACAGAAACTTCCAAATGTGGATTGGTGAACCGACAAAAAATCAGGCATGGAATTATTTAAAAAATGTTCGAGATGATTTTGTAGAGTTTAAACAAAAACACCCTGACTATCCAAATTTAGAAAAAGCTCAACAAGAAATCTACATGGCAGAAAGTAGTGACTGGTTCTGGTGGTACGGTGAACCTAATCACTCAGGTCAAGACCATGTATTTGATTATCTTTTCAGAGAACATTTAAAGAATGTTTATCGCAACTTGGATTTAGAAATTCCTGAATACTTGAAATCCCCTCTATTGGTTATGAATATGGGTGCTTCAAGCATGCCAACGGCATCAATTACTCCGATTATGGACGGTCAAGATAAAATTGATGATGAATGGTTAAATGCAGGTGTAATCAATATCCCAGAGGTTAAATATGAAGAAAGTCACAGACTTTTTGATAAAATTAAATTCGGTTTTGACGAGGATAATTTGTACCTAAGATTTTATATTGATGAAGAAGTTAAAGAAAATAATACAAACGTAATTCACCAGTTATATATTTATATGCGTAATAACGATCGCAAACAAAATCTTTCGCATATTCGTTTAACAAACAAATCGGAAGATGTTTATCCAATTATGCATGAAAAATTCAGTACAGAAATGCGCTTGTCGCTTGTAAATGGAATGATAAGACCGCTTCAATTCTCAAAATCAATAACTGGCGAATTGTGGTGTTCACAAAACTCTGACAACATCAAGGTTGCTTATGATACCGTTTTAGATATAAGTATTCCGTTTGATAGTATTGATATTGGCAAGGGTGAAATGCTTGAATTTTTCTTCGCAACAGCCGATTTTGGGGTATTAGAAAGCTTCATACCTCAAGAAATCTTGTTAACAATGCAACGCCCAAAAGATTAGTAAATAATTTGTATGTAAACGGTTCTTGTTCGAGCTTTGTTATCGAAATCGATTAAAACTACTTGTTGCCAAGTACCAAGTTGTAATGCGCCGTCAATCAGGGGTATATTCAGCGAATTGCCCATAATTGCAGCCCTAACGTGTGCGTAACCGTTGCCGTCGTGCCAAGTATCGTCATGGTGATATTCAATATTTTGAGGCGCAACACGCTCTAAAGCTTCTGGTAAATCGACCAATAGCCCTGGTTCAAATTCAATCGTTGTAAGAGAGGCTGTACTACCTGAAACATAACACAATACCGAGGCATCTTTCAACGAGTGCATGTAAACACTGTTTTGAACATTCTTGGTAATGTCGATGATGTCGGTAAATCCGTTTGTATGGATTTGGAATTTTTCGTTAATTACAGGCATAAAAACCTCCTAGTTTTATAGTTTATATAAAACATTATTCTACGCAGAAATAACAGGCATGGCAAAAATTGTTACATAAGACAATAAATTAACGCAAAAAAAAGGGGCTGGTTTCAGCCCCGTGAATCTTTTATAATTCAAATAGCGAGTGTAATCTTTGTTGTATATCAGACTCATTCAAGTCTTCAGTTAATCTGTTCATATCAAGTGCCATTTGGTAATATTCGGCTGCTTGAGTTTTGTTGCCTAACATTTCGTTTGCTCTAGCGGCATTGAAGTAAGCTAGTGTGTAAGATGGGTTCACTTCAATTGCTTTTACAAAGAATGGAAGTGCATCTTCTGCACAACCTAGTCCATCAAGGTAAATGACACCTAAGTTGTTTTGAGCAATGTCGAAATTAGGATTTAAGTCAATAGATTTGTGATAAGAAATAATGGCTTCTTCAATCATATCTTTTTCCCATAAAGCCAAACCAGCTTTAGAGTATGCTCTGAAGTTGTCAGGTTCTGTTGATATTGCATCACAGTATGAGCGGATAGCGTTGTCAATGTCACCTGATGCCATTAATGCATCGCCTAATGATAATTTTAAATCGTAATTTTTATCATCAAGTTCAATACCTTCTTTAAATTTGTCGATTGCTAAATCTAAATTTCCGTAAATTTCTGCATAAGTTGAACCTAAAGCGTGGCAAACCATTGCAGTCCATTCGTTATCAGGGTTAATGCTAATAGCTGTGTTATAGTGAGATACTGCATCTTCAAATAATTCAGCTTTAAGATAAGCATAAGCTAACGAATTGTGGTAAAACGGATTTGTTTTGTCTTGTTCTAAAGCCAATCTGAATGCGCTTACTGAATTAATTTTGTCATCTTTTTTAAGATATAAGTGACCTAATTCATAGTAGATAAATGCACAGTCTTCTGGTTGAAGTTCTAAAAGTTGAGTATAGTAATCAATAGATTCATCAACCATTTCAGGGAAGTATGTTTGTGTTAAAGTTGCAAGCTTCATTAAAACAACTTTGTCTTGAGGGTTTGATGCATAAGCAGCTCTATAAGCTTCAAATGCGCTTTCAGGATTTTTATTTTTTACTGAAATGTCACCCATTTTTGATAAGAACACTTCCTTGTGTCCTGTTGTTTTTGCTGCTTTTTCATACAAACCATAAGCAACTTTTGACATGTTCATTTTTTCTAGTAATGCGCCTGTTTTTTGGTAAGCCAAAACTGCAAAATCATCTTTGAATGAACGAGTTAAAATCTTTAACGACGGAATGTCATAAGATAACATAATTGAACCAGAAATGAAGTAATATACAAAGTTCAATAAATCTTTGAAGGTTGTTCTTTCTTGACCCATTTTTCTTAAAATAGCTAATGATAATAAGATTCTAGGTCTTGCTGATTTTAAACCTGTTAATTGGATTGCTTTTTTAAATTCTGTTTCTGCATCTAAGTAGTTATCTGCTAATTTATCAAAATAACCTTTATAGATGTAAGCGTTAGCGCTTTCTGGAGAGCAATCTAATGCCATTTTGCATTGAGCAATAGCAGCTTCAACATTGATTTCACCTTTTTCCCACATTAAGAATGCAAGGCGGTAGTAAACTTCTGGTATTTCAGGATTGTGTTTTGCAGCATTGATATAACCTTCAATTGCTTGTGACCAATCTTCGTCTTGTTGTTTAATTAAATATCTTTGATGTGCTAATCTTGCGTTTTCCAATTCTTTTTGTGCTAAATCTTTTTCTTCTTGTGAAAGTGCCATTTCTTCGGGTGCAAAAATTTGTTCTGACATTTGAGTCGTATTCTCCTTGTGTTTGTACCAAAGGTTTCGACCGACAAAAATCAAAACTTAAGCAAAAGTTTAAAAACTCATACGAACATATTAAATTTCTGTTCAAATCTTGTATATAATCACTAACTATGATAATATTAATATAAAGATTTTAAAGCTAGACTATATATATGAGGAAATCATGAAAAGTACAACCCTAAGACGAGCAAATTTATCTAAAGAGAAAATTCAAGCTTTAGAAAATATTGCAAAATACAGAAGACAAACTCAAATAGCAAATGCACAACCAAAACAAGCTGTGAAATCAGTTGCACCTCAAATTAAAGAACGTGAACTTGATATGCTTTGGAATAATTTTAAACAACACAGCAAACAAGATAAATCACCAACAGTTTACCTTATTACAGGTTTTATTGCAGGTGCAGTTGTAATGTTAATCATTACATCTTTGATTGGTTTTTCAATGAAAAGTATGAACGAATCTGCTGAAGATATTTCAACAAAAGTTCCTGATACCAAAATTGAAGATACAGCTATAACATTCATTCCTGCAGATAAAGAAGTTTCTGCAACACCAGCAAAAGCTTCTACAACTACAGCAGGTGCAAGACAAGATGAAGTTTATACTGTTCAAAGCGGTGATACTTTAGAAAGTATTATTATCAGATTCTATGGTTCATATTCTATGAAACACGAAAATGCTATTAAAGAAGCAAATGGTATGAAAAATCCTAATGCTCTTTCAATAGGTCAAAAGTTAAGAATCCCACTTAATTAAAATACACAAGAATTATAAAACTATAGGCGGCGCTTAAACTAAGCGCCGCCTATTTTGTAAATAACTTGCTTGATACATATTTTTCCCGTATAATTAAACAAGATTAAGGAGATATGTGTAAATGGAATTGGATATTATAAGAGAAACAGATCCTCAAGTAGCTGAATTGGTAGAGAAAGAGCTATCAAGGCAACAAAATACAATTGAGCTTATTGCAAGTGAAAACTTCACTTCAAAGGCTGTAATGGCAGCTTGCGGAACAGTTTTAACAAATAAATATGCAGAGGGCAAACCTCATAAAAGATTTTATAACGGTTGCGACAATATTGATGTAATTGAAGAATTGGCTCAAAAAAGAGCATGTGAATTGTTTGGTGCGGACCATGCAAACGTTCAACCTCACAGTGGCGCGCAAGCAAATATGGCAGTATTTTTATATGCCTTAAAAGTTGGTGATACTGTAATGGGTATGGATTTGTCAAATGGTGGTCACCTTTCTCACGGTTCACCTGTAAACTTTTCAGGTATGTACTTTAATATCGTAAGTTATGGTGTTAATGATGAAGGTGTTATTGATTATGATAATGTTGAAAAATTAGCAAAAGAACATAAACCAAAAATGATTATTGCAGGTGCAAGTAACTATTCAAAAGTTATTGATTTCAAACGCTTTAGAGAAATAGCAGATGAAGTTGGCGCATACTTAATGGTTGATATTGCCCACATTGCAGGACTTGTTGCAGGTGGTGTTCACCCATCTCCTGTACCTTATGCTGATTTTGTTACAACAACAACTCACAAAACTTTAAGAGGCCCAAGAGGCGGAATTATTATGTGTAAACAAGAACATGCTTTAGGTATTGATAAAGCTGTATTTCCAGGAACTCAAGGTGGACCTTTGGAACATATTATTGCAGGAAAAGCAATTGCATTGTTAGAGGCATCAAAACCAGAATTTAAGGCTTATGCAGAACAAATTGTTAAGAACGCAAAAGCTTTGGCTCAAGGTTTGATTGATGAAGGTATGGATATTGTAGGTGGTATGACCGAAAATCACTTGATGACTCTTGATTTAAGAAAACAAGGTAAAACAGGTAAAGACATGGCAAATGTTCTTGAAATTGTCGGAATTACTGCAAATAAAAATACAGTACCAAATGACCCTCAAAGTCCATTTGTTACAAGTGGTATCAGGCTTGGCTCTGCTGCTGTTACAACAAGAGGCTTTAAGGAAGAAGATATGACAGAAGTTGCAAAAATTATTGCAGAAGCAATTAAAAATTCTGATGATGAAAATGCATTAAAGAACTTGAAAGAACGTTCTTTAAAACTTTGTCAAAAGTACCCATTATACAAATAATAAATAGGAGATAGGACAATTCTTACTACATTAGGACAAGCACAAGTGCATATTATCGGAGCGCTTATATCTTTAATTTTAGGTATATTCATTGTTCCAATCGTAATTGCATATTCAAAAAAAGAAGGTTTAGTTGACCTTCCAAATGAACGTAAAATTCATAAAATTCCAGTTTCAAGACTTGGTGGTGTTGCTATTTTTACAAGCACAATGCTAACCTTCTTGTTGTTGGTATTTTTAAGTTACTATCCTTATGGAAGTTTGCTTTCAGGTATTCTATTAGGGGGCTCTTTGATGTTCTTGTTAGGGTTGGTTGATGATGTTTACAACCTAAACGCAAAGTTCAAACTTTTTAATCAAATTGCCATAGTAACAGTAGTTTACCTTTTAGGTGTGAGAATAGATACAATCTTTAATCCGTTCCAAATGGGTGAAGTCGTACATCTTGCATGGTGGTTGTCATATCCAATTACATTACTATGGATTGTAGGTATCTGTAACGCTGTTAACTTTATCGACGGTGTAGACGGTTTGGCAGGTTCTGTAATTACAGTAAATTCAATTACTTTGGCAATTGTAGCTGTTTCAATGACACCTTCAAATTCAATAAGTGCATTGATTGCGTTTATTTTATCAGGTTCAATGTTGGCGTTCTTGGCTTATAACTTTAACCCAGCAAAAATCTTTATGGGTGACTCAGGTTCATTGTTCTCAGGATTTTTATTGGCAAGTTTGTCAATTACAGGTGTAATGAAAACAGCAACTTTGGCAATTTTACTACCATTCGTAGTTTTGGCAGTTCCTATTATTGATATCACTTTCTCTACTTTACGTAGAATTATGAAGGGACATTCACCATTTGTAGCTGATGCAGAGCATATTCACCATAAATTGTTGAAGGCTGGTTTATCTCAAAACAAAACTGTAGTTACAATTACATTTGTTGCAATCGTAGGTGGTGCAATTGCAACAGCTCTTGTTGGTTCAATTGGTCACTACTTAATTTATATGTTGGTATTGTTGTTAATCATGTTCGGCTTGAGCTTGATTGCTATTACTAGGAAGAAAAATATCAATCCTGAACAAATTATTGAAGAAGAACAACACAAAAACGAAGAACAATAATAGTTAATTTTAAATTTTGATAAAAGCAAACGAGGCGCGAGCGTTCCGCTCGCGCCTCTTGTTTATTACCTTATGTCACTCTGAATTTAGCAATATTCTTCCAATGTGATTATGCGACCCTGCCACACGGGGGACAGGCTCACAAGGCTCATATTTCGCCTGTTCGCTTTAAATACTAAATAAATTCCATAACATTTGAAGTAGGAGCAAAGCCTTCTTCAACGATACCTTGCATACGTTTTTTACGGTAAAGCATATCAACGAACGCTTCAAGACGTGTAATAAAGCCAGCTTCACCTGTGTGTTCATCAATTGTAAGGTTTAACAACGGTTTGTTGAACTGTTTAGATTTTCTTGTAACACGTTCTAGCATTAATGAATCAGGACCACAACCGAAAGCTGTGATTGTGATTAAACCGTCAATTTTGTTATCTTTCAGGTAATAACCTGCACAACCTGTCATTTCAGCTTCGTTAGCCCAATAAACTTCTTGACCTAGTGATGTAACACCTTCTTCAAGTTGTTCTTCTGTTAATTGGTATGCAGTATAAACTTTAACGCCCATTTTGTTAAGTTTGTCGATAACCTTCATAGATGCACGTTCATCATAAATATTGTAAGCATGTGAAACTAATGCAATTGATACTGGGTATTCTGTTTCGTCTTTTTCAATTAACAATTTGCCTGCGATAGCGTTTTTAAGAGCTTTTTCGTAAGGCATGCCAGATTTTAACATAACTTGGAAGTTGTTATAAACTCTCCAGCCTGTTTTTGAGGCTTTTTTTATTCTTTCCATATCAACGATGCCAAATGGTTTTACACATTCAAGCAAGAATTGATATAAACCTTGTCCTTTTTGAGATTTATCAAGAGTTGGTTCAATCATATTGAAAGGTTTTTTAACAACGTTTCTAATTAAATCAGGAAGTCCTCTGATTTTAGAACAGTTATAAATTTTAGGTGCGATAGATTGAATTGAAGGTACGAAGATATTTTCAACGCCTTTTTCAATCAAGTTAAGAACTTGTCCCACGAAGATTTTTACAGGTAAGCATGTTTCTGTAACAACCAAAGACGAACCCTTTGAAAGAGTTTTTTTTGTAGTTTTGTCTGATAAAACGATTTCAATGCCAATAGCACTAAAGAATCCATACAAAAATGGATACATACTGTAAAATGATAAACCTCTAGGGATTCCTAACTTCATAACAACCTTCTATTACTTTTTTAACTATACTTTGATAATACCGCAAACATAAAATTTTTTCCAACATTAGCCAAAAAGTTATTTTCAAATTACCCACCCATATAACCAATTTCGACAATGTTATAAAACGATTTAAAATACATAATCATAAAAAAGAAAAGCAAATAGCTATTAGGGAAACAAATAAAACAAACCAGATAAGGAGGTTTAAGAAAATGAAATTAAAAAAACTTACAGTAGCAGCGGTTCTTGCTGTGGGTATAAGTACAATGTCTTTTGCTAGTGCAATGGCAGCTTGCCCTTGTAACAAAGTAAAAGAAAAAGCGCCTTGTGAAAAGGTTACACAAAAATGTGATAAATGTCATAAGGCTAAACCAAAATGTAAATGTCAAAACTTGGCAGAAGAAAAATGTGCTAAAAAGGCACAACCAACTTGTGCTTCTTGTGCAAGTGCACAAACTGTAAATTCAGAAGATATGAAACAAATTTATGGTTATCCGAATGCAATTTATGGTACTAACAATTACGTCGGAAAGAACGCAAGTTCAGTTAGCTCATCACAAAATGAGTTAAACCCAAATATTGCAGGTGCAACAATTACATCAGACGGTTCAATGACAGGTGCTGCAAGCCAATTGCCATATTTAAACAATAATATGGATACAATTAACGGTATTCCAGTTGATAACAATGAAATGAACCTTGACGGAGCAGGTTGCCCAATTGATATTCACACAGAAAACTCAATTGATGCATTAAAACGTACATACGAACCTTTTGACTTAAAATCTAACTTAAAAGGTATGACGGGAGCAGCTGCTAATTTACAAAACTACTTCCCTGATGTTCCAGACAACTATTGGGCATCTTGTGATATCGACAAATTAGCTATGAATGACGTTGTAGTCGGCTATCCTGACAATATGTTTAAACCAAACAGAAACGTATCACGTGCAGAATTTGCAACCATGTTAGTTAAAGGTTTCAACATGGATACTTGTGGCTTAGAACCAAAATGTATCTTCTCTGATGTACCTGCAAGTAATTGGGCAAATCCATTAATTGCAAAAGCCGTTGACGAAAAATTAATGAAAGGATATCCAAACGGTAGATTCATGCCTAATAACAACGTAACAAGAGCTGAAGCTTTAACTGCAATGGCAAAAGGTTTGAATAACTGTAACATTGATGAATGTAAAGCTAAAGAAATCTTGTCTAAATACAAAGACGGTTCTCGCTTACCAAGCTGGTCGCAAATTCCTATTGCAACAGCATTACAAAATGGTGCATTGTCTGATATGCCAAATTCAGATATGATTATGCCTAACAAAACTGCAACTCGTGCAGATATTGCATCAATGCTTCAAAATGTACGTGTAGCAGGTGGTTACGACAACAATCCAAAAACTGCAAACAGCGCTTGCCCTCTTGATAACTCAAAACAAGCATACTTAGAACACGAAAATGTTGTTAAAATTCCGACATTAAAACTTGAATTTTTAGACCAAGTTAACGCTAAGAGTGCTTATGTAGGACAACAATTTGCTGCAACAACATTGGAAGAAGTTACAATTAACGGTCAAGTTTACCCATGCGGTTCTCGCGTAAACGGTAAAGTTATTGAAGTAATCCGTCCAAATGGCAAGGCTAAAGGTGCGTTAAAATTGGCGTTCACAGATATTCAAAATGGTGATTGCACAGCAGAATTACCAAAACAAATTCTAACAGCGCAAATTAATAAACAACACACTCCAAACCCTATTGCAAGAACATTAACTCTTCCATTCACTTGGGCTGGCTCATTAGTTGGTACCGCAGCAAGAACTGCAGGTGGCTTAGTTACAAACTTAGGTAACGCAGTAGAAAGTGTTTCTGGAGGTGTTGGTACCGCAATCGGTGAAACTGCTCAAGGTCAATTCAGAGCAGCAGGAAGAAGTACACAAGATGCTATCAAGGAATCACTTAAAGCGCCTGTGGATATTACAAGAACAGCAATTTCAGGTACAATGGGCTTGTTCCAAACTTCAGGTGATGAAATTGCTTACGTAGTAGATCCAAAAGGCTCTAAAATTTCAGCAGTTAACCCTAAAGAACATATTACAATCGCATTTGGTTGTACAAAATAGTAAAGTCTAGTCTTTACGCAGGTGAGGTCGAATTCAGCTTTCGCTAAATTCGACCTTCTTGTGCATTATTTAACAATTTTTGATAAGTCTTAACAATTTCAAATACTAAAATTGAACCCACACATGCTGAGGAAATTCCGATGCCAATCCAGAATCCTAATAGGTTCAAATGCATTTTGAAGGCTAAAAATGCGCCTAAAGAAATTCCGATTAAAATATAACCGAAGAAATTTGCTAAAGATACCATAAATGTTTTCTTCAAGCCTTTTAAAATTCCACCGCAAGAAACTTGTAGACCGTCGAAACATTGGAAACCTGCAACAGCGTACATAATTGGAGTTACAATTGCAATTAAAGTCGTATCGTTTGTGAAAATTCTTGCAAAGAATGATGGAAATAATGCGAAGAATACACCGCAAAATGCCATAAAACCTACTGATAGAGTGACACCTGTAATGGAATATCTTTTTACATCTTCCAAATTTTTTGCTCCGTTTGCAAAACCAACCTTGACTGCAATAGCATTAGAGATAGAAAGCGGAATTACAAAAGAAGCCGTACTTATTACGTTCAATACATTTTGAGCCGCTGCATAAACACTATCAACACGCCCCATAAGGATTGCCATAGAGTTGAAGGTTATGAACTCTAAACTTACAGCAACTGAAATAGGTAAACCAACTTTTATTAAAGAGGAATAATATTTTCTGCTAATTTTTTCAAATTTAAAATGAAAGTAATACAAGCAGTAAATAAGCAAAGAAAGTCCCATTAGGGTTCGGATTAATGTACTTGCTATGCCTAAACCCATTGCGCCCATGGCAGGAATTATTCCCCAACCAAAGGCGAATATCCAATTGAAAAATAGGTTCAAAAATATCCCAATAATTGAAATGAAATTTGGGAAAAATACGATTTCATAAGCTTGCAAAAATTCTCTTAAACCTACGTGTAAATAACCGCCAAAGGCAGAAAATGCAAATACAAATGTGTAAATTTTGATGTCGGGCATTAATTTGGGGTTAAATCCCATGTGCTCCATTAATGGAATGGTTGCAAAGATTAATAGCATTGAGAAAAATGCCACAATTTGCGAGAACAAGATTGTCGGATAAAAAAACTTTTTAGCGGATTTTCTAGCGCCTAATCTGTTTGATAAAACTGGTGAAACACTTATGATTAAACCAACTCCGAACATAAAAATAATACTTGTAACAGCACCAGAAATGCTTACTGCAGATAATACATCAGTCGAATATTTGCCTGCAACAAAAACGTCACCTGCTAAAATGAAGGTGAAACCTATCTGTCCCATTATAATAGGCCAAGCTAAATGTATTAACTCGTATGCATATTCCTTGTAACTTTTCATAACCCCTACAATTCGAAATTATCTTTGCTCATGTAGCGGTCGTTTCTGAATGCCGCTTGATAAGGTTTTGCATTTCTAATAGCTTCTAGCCAATTCATATAATTACTTTTGAAATCTTCTTGATTTCTATTTACGTATTGCATTGTAATAAAACCGTTAAAAGAAGTCATTGCACGATAAATGTCACATTGTGCTTTCATTCTAGCATTAGAAACAACACATCTTGTTGCAATAGCATCATCAATAGTTGCTCTTAAATAAACATATTTTGAATATGAGTTTAATGTTTCTAATTGTCCTGTAACCGTTCTCAAAAGTCCAGCCGCACTGTTTTGACGAGGGTATCTATAAGAGTGAATAATTAAAGTTTTTGTCCAATGTTCATAACTTTCTCCAGATGGAACATATTGAACGATTGTTTCGTTGCCTACAGTTTGGTGATAAGCTGCATGCCAATTTCCAGCACCGATAGGAAAATCAAATGCAAGCGTTTGATATGCAAATACGGCACTTACAGACAATAAAACAACTGCAATTAAGCTATATAGTTTTAAATGGAGAGTTTTCATCAGCTATTACCACCTCAATTTTATCTTTAATTAAGCCATAAAAAACTTTTTTAATCAATATTTCACTTTCAAAATGACCAACGTCAAACATTACAATCTGTGCATCAACTGCACTGTGATATTTTATATCTCCTGTAACAAAGCAATCACAATCGTTTTCAATAGCTTCGTGGTACAAATCCATTCCAGAACCCGCGCAAAATGCTATTTTTGAAACATTTTGAACTCCGTTGTTGTTTATTAGCCTTGCATTCGGTGAAACTTTTTTAATTTTTTGAGCCAATTCTTTTACGGAAATATTTTTTTCTACAATGCGTAAAAATTCCCCTTCAGGGCTTCCATGAAATCCCAATGCTTCAATAAATGTGTCTGTTGTTCCGCCAAGAGCTTTATCCATATTTGTATGAGCACAATAAATGTCAATACCTCTAAATGCCAAAGGTACGCTAAACATTGGGTGATGAGAGATTATCATGTCGCAATTCTTGTTTAACGCTTGTTTAAAGACTTTTTCATCAACCGTTAATGCAATCATTACACGTTTTACATCATTTTGAGATGTTTCAACGACCCAACCAGAACAATCCCATTTCTCTTGCAATTCAGGTGGTGCAAAGTTCTCAATTATTTTTACTAAATCATACTTGTTCATTTTTTATAATGCCTTCAATTTCTTCGACAGCTCTTTCTACGTCGTCATTTATTACATTATAATGAAATGCTTTTGCATTTTCCATTTCTGATTTTACAGTGTGTAATCTTTTTTGAATAGCCTCTTCTGTTTCAGTTCCTCTACCTCTCAAACGGCGTTCAAGTTCTTCCATTGAAGGTGGTAAAATAAAGATTAAAACTGCATTATCCATTTTGTTTTTAACTTGTAAAGCGCCTTGTGTATCAATTTCAAGAAGCAAATTTTCATCATTATCTAAGCATTCTTGTACGAATTTTTTATTTGTTCCGTACATGTTGCCAGAAAATTCAGCCCATTCTAGGAAATCACCGTTATCAATGGCTTTTTTAAATTCATCACGTGATAAGAAGTAATAATTTTTACCGTGCTCTTCGCCTTCTCTTTTTCCACGTGTAGTGCAAGAAACAGACAATTTGAAGTCCTTGTTGCGTTCTAAAAACTTTTTAATCACAGTACCCTTGCCAACGCCTGATGAGCCTGATATTACAAAAAGTTTTTTCATTTATTACCTCTTTTATTGTTTAACAGTTTCTTTTTCGTCGCTTGTTTCAACAGTTTGAACTTGTAATTTTCTCTTTTGAGCTGATGAATAAGCCATAATTACTAAACACATCATAATACCGATGATAGCAGATGAAATCCAGAAAATTACAGCGCCTAACCAACCGTTATTAAAGTGTTTTTGGAATGTATCAATCATAAAGCCTGTGCCTGATGCTGAAAGTACTGCACCAACGTAACCGAACATACCTGCAAAGCCTAATGCTGCTGATGCAACTTCTTTAGAAGTTGCTTCTAAAGCGCAAACACCGCCAAGTAACAATTGAGGACCAGCAGTAAATGCACCAATTAACGCAGCTAGAACATAGTCAAAAGCATCGATTGTATTGATATGGAATAAGAACAAGCAAACACCTAATCCGATAAAGAAAGCGATGTTGATAGGGATTCTGCTACCTGATTTTGAACGATCAGAGAACCAACCTGCAGCAATCGCACCAATTGAACCAACTACTGCAAGAGAGCTTAATTTTGCTGTAGCAATAGCAAGTGTGTCGCCTTTGTATTCCATTAAATATTTTACAAACCAATCTTCTGTACCGAAACGAATTACGTAAACAAAAGCGTACGCAATTGATAGTAACCAAAGAATTTTGTTGCAAACGATATATTTTCTAAACATCTCAAAATAAGACATTTTAGCTTTTTTAGATTCTTCTGCTTTTTCAATAGGTTCATTTTTGTAGACGTCAACGTCAGGAAGTCCTAGTGATTGAGGTCTATCTCTTAATGACCAATACAAGAACAAACCAGTAATAGTCACTAATACTGCTTCAATACCAAAAGCGGTTTTCCAACCAAAATGACCAATTAAAATACCAGAAATCATTACTGTTGAGAATACGCCCAATTGGTGAGAAGTTGACCAAATAGACCATTTTGTTGCACGTTCAGATTTTGAAAGCCAATAAGAAAGTGCTTTTGCGATTGGTGGAAAAATCATTGATTGGAACCAACCATTTGCACCCCAGAAGAAAGTTAACACCCATAAAAGGACTGTAGCAGAAGGCAATCCAAAGAATGAAACGTGTCCTGGAGTAATGAATACTGCGCTATAAGCAAAACATAAGTTTGCAATAGCAGAAATAATCATTGCAGTAGGTAAGAATGTTCTAACGTTACTTCTGTCGGCAATAATACCGTTGATGAACTTACCAATACCGTAAGTCATATATAAAGAAGAACCTAAAATACCTAATTGAGTATTAGTATAGCCTAAATCTTGACCGATAAATGGTAAAGCTACAGCAATATTTTTACGGCAAAAGTGAGCTACGATATAAGCAACATAGCAAGAAAGGAATATTCTAATACTCCAATGTTTATACATTTTGTCCACGGTTGCCTTATCCTGAATTTCAGGTTTGATAGGTGGTTCTTTAAAAAATCTTGCTAAAATATTTGTCATTTCTATTTTCCTGCCTTAATAATTTGTACGTTTCTATTTTCCGAGATTTCTTTGCGTGCTGCTTTTATTGCTTCACGCTTGCATTCATCTAAACTTTGACCGTTGCAAAGTCTGTCAACAAAGCCACAATTAAGCTTTACGGCCTTGTTTAAAGCACCGACTTCTTCTAAAATATCTTTGATATCTTCAAAATCATAGTGGAAAGATTGTTTTGATTGATATACAAGCATATCACCGTGTTGAGATTCAATTGGTTTTCCGCCAAGTTCAAAGTACAATTTGAACACTGATTTCAAATCTTGCAATTCTGATTGCATAACTGAAACACTTTGTTGTATTCTTAAGAATCTTTCAAATAAATATTCAATATTTTCTAATTGTTTGTTTTCCCAGTCATATTTTTGCAAATATAATTTTTTTAATTTTGGATAAGCAAGAGCTAAACTCATAGCATCAGCCATTGCGCGGTGGTGGTTAACAAGTTCAACTTTGAATTTTTTTGTTAACGCATCAAGTCCGTGTGATTCCATTTCTGGATAAACTTCTTTGAACATATATTGAGTGTCAATACGTTCGTTTTCAAGCTTTTTGCCTGTTGTTCTGATACTAGCCTCATTCAAGTATGAGTAATCAAAAATACAGTTGTGGGCAACAATAGGGTAATCTCCGATAAATTCCAAGATTTTTGGCATAATTTCAGCTTCTGTTGGAGCATCTTGAACCATCTCTTGCGTAATTCCGTGAATTGCGATTGATGATTTTCTAATGTGTTGTTGCGGATTAATTAATGTTTGAAATTCGTCTTTAACTTTGCCGTTTTCAAGTCTTACGCCCGCAAATTCAACCATTCTTTCTTTTGTATAGTCTAAACCTGTTGTTTCTGTATCTAAAACAATCTCAATAACTTTTTTTCTAGCCATTTATATTCCTAAATTTTAAACCTTTTTCTTACCTACTTATATAGATAATAGCACAAAAAAAATTTATATGCTAAAATGATAGAAAAATTAGTATTATTGATTAGGAGATAAGTCATGTCAAACGCTATTGAAGTAAACGAAACAAATTTTGAACAAGAAGTTTTGCAAGCATCAACACCTGTATTAGTTGATTTTTGGGCAACATGGTGTGGACCTTGCAGAAAATTAGGTCCTGTTTTAGATGAAATTGCAGGTGAATATACTGACAAAGTTAAAGTTGTAAAAGTTAACACAGATGATAATGCAGAAGTTGCAAAACAATACCAAATTAGTGGTTTGCCAAGTATTTTGGTTTTTAAAGATGGTGAACCAGTTGAAAGAATGGTTGGTTTGATGCCAAAATCAACAATCATTGGTAATATTGAAAAACATTTATAATTTAGTTAAAAAGGGCGGTGGCTGAAAGCCACCGCCCTTTTTTATTTCAATAAGACTTATAGTCTTTTGTCACCATTGTTATTTTGTCTTTCCAACATAGAAAGAAGCATTGATGTTAGCGTTCAAAACTGTTTTACCAACTTCAATTGGTGCTGACTCATCTGTAGATGCTTCAGCGCCTGCTGCCATCAATCTTGAGTTAGATTTCATTGCGTAGTTTACATAAGGTCTAGCAGTTGAATCTGAACAGTTTGTAGACATCATTTTTAATGCGATTGTTTGCATACCTAATGGTTTTAATGCTGAATTTGCACGTTTGTTAGCTTTTTTAGCTAATTCTGCTAAAAGAGCATTACATTCGTTTTCGTATTCAGTAGCCTTGAAAGTTAAGTTTGCAACTTCTGTAATGCCTTTTGTTGAAGCAATATTGATGAATTTAGCAACTGATGCTGTATCTTTTACAAATACAATAACTGAGTTTGTTACAGTGTAACCTTTTAAACTTCTTTTGCCTTTTGAACTGTATTCGTAATTTGGTCTTACACTGTAATTAGAAGTTTTAATGTAATCTCCACGCCCTGTGTTGATAGCTGCTTTTAAGGCGTTGTATAAGTTTTCAGAGTTTTCTTTGTTTTCTTTGATTGCAATTTGAGAGTCTTGGTTAGTTGTTTCGACTGTAAAACTCATTTGAAAAGCGTTAGGAGCAATTTCTTTTGTTCCTGATAAATTGATATCGATAGTGCCATCACTAACAGCACCAGCGAAAGCTGCGCCAAAAATTATAACGCAAATTGATAGTGTTGTGATAATTAATTTTTTCATTGTAATTTCCTTTCTTTTTCGGTGTATTGTATCAAAAAGAAAGCAAACTTGCAATATTTATTGAAAAATACTATGTTGCCCTGAACTTATTTTAAGGTCTTAAGTTTTTTGTTCGGGTATACGCCCTTGCGTTAAATGGTAATATTCACCTCCGCAACGAAAAACTGATTTTGCGTAGGCTGAAACAAAGTGGAATGCCAAAGTGTTGAGGACACAGCGAATGACAGCGATAGTGAAATGAGCAACCTGTCCGAGTGAAGCAACAATCAGTTATCAACGTTTACGTTGACTATGGTTCACCTCTCACTTCGTTCGTGCCTCTGCTCTGGCTAGTCTTTAGTCAATTTATGACGAGATTGCATAACAATCACAACCTTTTGGTTGCTAAACATATAAATTGCAAATGCGATAATTGCCCATAACAATAAACCTTGGAAGAAGTTAATTGTTGGTAGAGCAATCATTGGAGCTAAAACATTCCATAAACTCATAGCTAAGTAAGCTGGGAATGCAATAAAACCTGTTGCTAAGCAAACCAAAATAAATAAGAATAATGCTAATCCGCGAAATCCGTTCACGTCAATTATTCTAAAGTGCTTGTTCATCTCTAATCCTTCTTTTGTTGCCACCTTCGACAACTGCGAAGGTAGTATCTATTCACTTGTGTTTAACATTTTGAGAAATTCATCTTCGCTCAAAATTGTAATTCCTAACTCTTGAGCTTTTGTTAATTTTGAACCAGCGTTTTCGCCAACAACGACGTAATCTGTTTTTTTAGTTACTGAAGAAGAGGTTTTTCCACCAAGTTGCTTGATTTTATCACTCGCCTCAGTTCTTCCCATTGTCGCAAGCGTTCCTGTCAAAACGAACGTTTTTGAATTTAACACAGTTGATTGTACTACCACTTTATGGGTTGGGTGTACCCCCAAATGGTTGAGATTTTCTAACATGTCGATATTGTACTGTTGGCTAAAGAAATCCTTGATACTGTTGGCTATTTTGTCACCAATACCGTCAATTTGCGCAATTTCTTCCACATTTGCATTTTTTAAAGCCTCTAATGATTGGAAATGATTAGCTAAGAGGTCTGCAGTTTCTTTTCCTACGTGTCGGATTGAAAGTGCAGTTATAAATTTAGCCAAAGGTTTTTCCTTGCTGTTTTGAATTGAAGTATACATATTGTATGCAGATTTTTCTTTAACCAAATCTAACAACATAAAATCTTGTTGCGAAAGCTTGTATAAATCAGCAGGATTTTTAACCATATTTTTTGAATATAATTGTTCAATAACGTTAGGTCCAATAAAATCAATATCCATAGCTTCTTTTGAAACCCAATATTCAATTCGAGATTTTGCTTGTGCAGGACAGCCAAAAGTGTTTGGGCAATATAAATTTACTTCACCTTCAGGAACTACAAGCGGTGTACCGCAAGACGGACAAACTGTCGGTGCTTCGTAAATAGGTAAACTGTCGTGTTCAGGAGTGTCAACGTGCTTGATTACTTTTGGAATAATCTCTGCAGCTTTTTTGATTAAAACTGTGTCGCCAACTCTAACGTCTAATCTCTTGATTTCGTCAAAGTTGTGCAAACTTGCTCTGGCAACTGTTGAACCAGCTAATAATACTGGTTCTAATACTGCAACAGGAGTTATTGCACCAGTTTTGCCAACGTTAGATGTTTCAATTGCTAAAAGTTTTGTATTAACTTCTTCTGGTGGAAACTTAAACGCAGTTGCCCATTTTGGCGCACGAGCAGTAAAACCTAATTCGTTTTGATAGGCAAAGCTATCAACTTTGATTACTATGCCGTCAGTTGCATAATCCAAGTCAAAACGTTTTTGTTCCCATTCTTTGATGAAGTCGATTGCACCTTCAATGTCTGCAACTTTTCTGATGTTTGGATTAACTTTAAATCCCAAATCTTTTAACATCATAAGACTTTCGTAATGAGTTTTTGGCGCGTTTTCAACACCGTCTAAAATTGGTGTGTAAACGAAAATTGAAAGGTCACGTTTTGCTGTAACTTCAGGGTCAAGTTGCCTTATTGAACCACTTGCTGCGTTACGAGGGTTTGCAAAAATCTTTTCGCCCTTCATTAAATTTTCTTCATTTAGTTTTTCAAAAGAAGTTTTTGGCATATAAATTTCGCCACGAACCTCTAAATCGTAATCTTTGAAAATCTTTAAAGGAATGGCTTTTACTGTTTTTAAGTTTTCAGTAATATTTTCGCCGTAAATGCCGTTTCCACGAGTTACACCTTGAACGAATAAACCTTTTTTGTATGTTAAAGCGATAGCAAGACCGTCGATTTTAAGTTCGCAAACTAAATCTACTTGCCCGCATTCTTTTTTTACTCTTTCGTACCATTGGCGTAGTTCTTCGTAATTGTTTGTGTTATCAAGACTGTAAAGTCTGTATTTGTGTTTAACTTCTTCAAAAGTTGATTGAATTTTGTTGCCGACACGTTGAGTAGGGCTGTCAGGAGTGATGAAAAGAGGGTGTTCAGCTTCTAACTTTTTTAATTCTCTAAAAAGTTCATCATATTCAAAATCAGATAGAGTTGGGTTATCTTCGACATAATAAAGATAATTAGCCCTGTTTATGGTATCTCTCAAATATTTTAATCTGTTTTCTAAATCTGACATCATTAACCCCTTTTAGAAAAAATTTTAGCACAAAAACGGAATAAGGGGCACGACGTAAAGATGTAAATAGGCATCGTTGTATGTCATTTCAGAACATTGAATTATTAGATAACAAATTTAAGGTTGTTATACAAAATCTTACCAATTATAATGCGCGATAGGAATGTTTACACAAACGCGCAAAAGAAAAGTTCAGGTGTAAGTAGCGAGGTTAGTACTCAAGCAACTTCTACGCAAATCAAGCCTACGTTTAGTCGTCAAGATTTGGGTGCTGAACTTAATAACAGTATAAATGATTTTTTCAAAACTTCAACCCTTTAAAATTTGTTAAATTAGAACCATTTTTCAAATATTGATCCAATGGTCTATATGAAAATACGAAAATCAATCAAAGGGTTGATGTCAACTCTAATATATATAGTGTAAATTAGATGTGTGAAATAAAAGAAAAAAGTGTAGTGTGCACTTTTTGTGGTGGAGAAATAGGTAAGTGGTAGCAAGTCTACAAATGACATTACAACGTATTAACGCGATTGAAAGACAATTCGCGTCACTTTCGCAACAAACTATGCTTACTGTTGATGCACCAAAGACAGATGCAGATTTTCAAAAGATTTTAGACAAAAAAGTTGAAGATGTGAAATCTGGACACACTAAAGGCGAAAAAGTGCCAAACTCTGAAATTGACAGCTTGATTGAACAATATTCAGCAAAAAACGGTTTGGACAAAGATTTCGTAAAATCAGTTGTTAGACACGAATCTGGATTCAATGTAAATGCAACTTCAAAATGTGGAGCAATGGGCTTGATGCAATTAATGCCAGCAACAGCTCAAGGCTTGGGGGTTACAAACGCTTATGATGCAGAGCAAAACATTGCAGGCGGAACAAAATACTTAAAAGGCTTGATGGACAGATTTGATAACAACAAAGAACTTGCACTTGCAGCTTACAATGCAGGTCCAAACGCAGTTAAAAAGTACGGTGGAGTTCCACCATACAAAGAAACTCAAAATTATGTAAAAAACATAATGAAAACTTACGATAACTACAAGGGAGGAAGCAACTAATGTTAGTGAGAAGTTTTGAAACAGCTTCAAAAGGTATGATTGCTTTAACCGAACAGTTAGATAACACAGCAATGAACCTTTCAAACGTTAACACGGCTGGTTATAAGAAAACAGAATTAACGTTTAAAGATATATATGAAGCAAAGGTTGTGGAAAATTCAGGAACTTTACTTTGTGGAAACACAAGAAACATCGGAACATTAAGTATGGGTTCAGAAACAAACAGAGTACATTATGATTTTTCACAAGGCGCTCTACAAAGAACCGACAATCCGCTAGATTTAGCAATTGAAGGCGACGGATTTTTCAAAATCCAATCTCCAACAGGAGATATGAGTTACACAAGGGACGGTCAATTCTTTATCGATAACTCCTCATTCTTAAAGACAAAAGAAGGCGACTATGTTTTAGACCAAGAAGACAGACCAATCCAAATTAACTTCAGAGAACTGGGTTATAACGATATAACAAAAATAACGGTAAGCGAAAGAGGTAATTTGGAAATCAACGACAAAGACAAAAAGGTTCTCCTTCAAACTCTCGGAATATACGACTTTCAAGATAAAGAACTCGGATTATTCAACATCGGTGGTTCAAAATTCATCTCAAGAGATAACGATAACAACCCACCGCTAAGAGCAGAAAAGTTCTCCGTACAACAAGGAATGTTGGAAATGTCTAACTCAAACGTAATTAAAGAAATGATTAACACAATCAATACAACAAGAAATTACGAATCACTACAAAAACACGTTAAGACAAGCGGACAAATGTTATCACAAGCAATCAACGTCGGAAGATTGAAAGTATAACAAAAACTAAAAGAGAAAAATAATTAGGAAAAAGGAATAAACAAAAATGTTAAGATCATTAACAACAGCAGCAACAGGTATGATAGCTCAACAAAATTACTTAGACGTAATTGCGAACAACGTAGCTAACGTAAATACAACAGGCTTCAAAAAAGTTCGTTTAGAGTTTCAAGACTTGTTAAGCCAAGCCGCAAGACAACCAGGCGCTATGTTAAACCAAGGTACATATCAACCAGTTGGTATTGAAATCGGCTTAGGTGTAAAAACCGCTGCTACAACAAGAATCTTTACAAAAGGTATCGCAGTAAACACTGACAGAAACCTAGATGTAATGATTGAAGGGGAAGGTTTCTTCCAAGTAATGAAGGAAGACGGTACATTGGCTTATACAAGAGATGGTTGTTTCCAAATTGATGCTTTAGGTCAACTTTGTACAAATGATGGTTTGTTGGTACAACCTGCAATGACATTCCCAGCCGATACAAAGGAAATCACAATTTCTCAAGACGGTAACGTAACAGTTTTGACAGGTAACAACACAGAAGCAAACCAAATTGGTCAATTCCAATTAGTAAGATTCCAAAACCCAGCAGGTTTGTTATCAATAGGTCACAACTTGTACCAAGAAACTTCAGCATCAGGTAATGCTGTTCAAGGTACTCCAGGACAAAACGGTATGGGCTTGTTGGAACAAGGTTTCTTGGAAGGTTCAAACGTTCAAATCGTAGACGAACTTATCGGATTGATTAAAGCTGAAAGAGCTTTTGAATCTAACTCAAAGATTATTAAATCTTCAAGCGATATCTTACAAATGACAAACAATTTAGCATAGGATAATTAAATTGAAAAAACTTCTTTTAACAGCATTAATAGCTCTAATGACAACAGCAAACATTGCTTCTGCTGCTACTCTTAGTGACTCTTATGTAAGAGAAGAAATCAAAAAACAAATTATCCAACAAAACAAAAGATACACAGATGCAGACTTGGAAGTTATAATTGCGAATATGCCATTTTCAACAATGTATGTACCTGATGGAAAATTAAAATTTGTTGTAACTTCAAACTTCGACAAATTTGCACCGAGGGATATAAAAAAAGTATTTATCTACTCAAATGGGAAGCTTGCAAAAGAATTTATCGTATCAGTTAGAACCTTAGCTTATAAAGATGTACTTTGTGCAAGAAACCAAATCGAAAGAGATTCACTTCTAACAAACGCAAATGTCGGACCAAGAAGAATGGAAGTTTCACTTCAACTAGACAATATCTTAACTCCCGATATGCTAAACAAAAAACAGATGGTAAGTAAAAAATGGTTTAGAGAAGGTGAAATAATAGACCGAAGGTTCGTAAAGATAAAGCCCGATGTTGAAAGAAATTCAGATGTACAAGCCTATTTCAATAGTAACGGAGTTCTGATAATGATAAACGGAAAATCGATGGGTGAGGGAATGATTGGAGATTACGTAAACATTCAAAACCCGACATACAAAAGAACTTATCGAGGCAGAGTAATCGGGGAAAACAAAGTTTTAATTAATATATAAAAGAATTAAATGGGGAAATAAAGGAAATGGTAAGAAAGTTATTAATAGCAATAATCGCAATCGCAACAACAATGAGCTTATATAATAGCGCACAAGCAGAATCATTGTTTGCCCTAAGCACATCTCAAAATTATAACGCATCTCCAAAATCGTTATTTGCAGGTGTTAGAGCAATGGGTATTGGCGATTTGATTTCTATCAAGATTGAAGAAAGCTTAAGAACAACAGATTCAATGGCTTACAATTCTGATAAATCTTCAAACACAGTTGATAACTTTACAACATACATCAAAAACTGGCTTCCATTCTACAAATTAGACCCAGCAAACAACTTCGGCGGTCAAAACACAGTAGAAAACTCAGCGGCAACAACAAGAAACTTAGTTTTCGGTGATACAATTTCAACTCAAGTTGTACAAATGTTATCAAATGGAAACATGATGGTACAAGGTAAAAAGACTTTAGTAAACAATAACGAAAGAGTTGATTTAATCGTAACAGGCGTTGTAGACCCAAGATGGATAGACCAAAACGGTCAAATCTCTTCAACAAAAGTAGCTAACTTACAATTCGCACTTTCTGGCAGAGGTTCATTATCAAGAGGTCAAAACGAAGGTGTAATCAACAGAGTAATCAAATACTTATTCTAATAATTAGGGACAAAGGGAAAATGAAAAAATTAATTGCAACAATAGTATTTATAATGATGACAACGATGTTACCAATGCAAGCGCAAGCTGCAACAGTAAAAATCGGCGATATTACACATGTAAAAGGTGTTAGAAACAACCAAATCGTAGGTTATGGTATCGTTGTAGGTTTACCTGGAACAGGTGACAACTCTCGTTCAACTCAATTGACAAATAAATTACTATTGATGAACTTGGGTACAATTATTGAACAAGAAAACTATATTCAAAAAGGTTCTTCTGCAGCAGTAATTGTTACAGCAACAGTTCCTCCATTTGCAAAAAATGGTGACCAAATTGACGTTACAGTATCAACTTTAGCAGATGCTAAGAGCTTAGAAGGCGGTGTTTTGGTTCAAACAATCTTGAAAGCGCCAAACGGTGAAGCAGTTGCAGTAGCGCAAGGTCCTGTTTCAGTAGGTGGCGTGAATGCAAGAAGTAATGGTAGCATGACAAGAACAGCAATCACTTCAACTGGTCGTATCCCAGGGGGTGCGATTATGGAACGTGATATTGATACAGAAATCGGTGATGCAAGCACAGTAACTTTATCTTTAGACCATTCAGATTACACAATGGTTTCAAGAGTTGCTCAAGCTATTTCACAAGTCGCACCAGCAAAGGCAATTGATGGAAGCTCAGTTCAAGTAACAATTCCTTCAAAGTTCTTAAACGATAGAATTACTTTCTTGTCAATTTTAGAAAACTTGCAAGTAAGCCCAACAGCGGAAAGAGCAAAAGTTATCGTAAATGAAAGAACAGGAACTGTTGTAATCGGTTCTCAAGTAAAATTACTACCAGCGGCAGTAGCACACGGAAACATTACAGTAACAGTTTCAACAACAAACGATGTTTCACAACCAAACTCATTTGCACAAGGTTCAACAGTAGGTTTTTCAAATTCAACAATTGGTGTTGATAAAGGCGCTGGCAGTGTAGTTAAGATGAACGGTAACAGCAACTTGAATGACTTGGTAAATGCACTAAATTCAATTGGTGTTACACCAGTAGATATAATTAGTATTCTTCAAGCATTGAAGAAAGCAGGAAGCTTACAAGCTGATTTGCAAGTAATTTAGAAATAAAAAGGGTGGGTAAAATAAAATGGATAATTCAATAAACGCAATTTCAACAAACGTTTTAAATAATACGGGTCTGGTAAACAACGACCAATACAATTTAAATAACATCAAAGGTGCTGGCAACCAAAAAGCTCAATTGAAAAAAGTCGGCGAAGAATTTGAAACAATGTTTCTTACAAAGATGATGCAAACAATGGATAAAACAGTTGACAGAGAAGGCGGTTTGCTAGGGCAAGAATCAAGATACGTAGACACTTTCAAAAATCATGTTTACCAAGAAGTAAGTAGACAACTAACAAAGAGTCCACACACATCAATTGGTATAGCGAGTCAAATTTACAAACAAATGGAAAGATACGTACAAGATTAATTAGAAGAAAAGGGATAAAAAGATATGTTAAACGGAATTTCAACAGGAGCATCAAACCAAGTACACGCATTTACAGCAGCAAATGCATTTAGAGTGGCTCAACAAGCACTAGAACAAGGTCAAAAACAACAAGATAACACTCCAAGTGGTGTAGAATTAAATGATAATGATGCAATCTTAAGACATCAAAATATCAACGAAATCAAAGATATTGCAAAAAGCGTAGGCGAAACAAATCTTTCAGACGAAGATATTAAATACGGTTTAACTTATGGCAGAAGCGTAATTGCAGATTTCTCAGTATAATGAGTAAGAGGAAATACGAAAATGAACGAACAATTTTATGAAACAGTATCTCAAATGCTAGACGATACAATTTCTGTATATAAAGAACTGTTGGAATTATATAAAGAAAAGAAAAAAGTATTGCTAACTCCAAAAAATGGGGATTTGCTACGCATTGTCGATGAAAAAATCTTGGCACAAGTTAATTCCGTGAAAAAAGTTAACGAAAAAAGAGAAGAATTTTGTAAAGAAAATGAAATTGAGCCAACAAATATTGGTACGCTAATCGAGCTTGCACAAAGGGAATGCCCAGATTTTGAAAAAAAATTATCAGAACAAAAGGTTAAGATAAATGAAGTTGCAGACGAAATGGCGTTAGTTGAAAAGACAAATGTGGAATTAATAAAGCATGGTCTAATAATGTCAGATAAATTATTAGATATCATAGTCAGTGCAGCAGTGCCGCAAAAGGATAATTACGACATGCACGGAAAAAATGTAGACACAAGTGAACTAAGCATAAGTTCCATAGTGGAAGACGCTTAAAAAGGAGTTTTAAGATGACCATTAACAAAGCTATGAACATTGCCCTAACAGGGCTTAACGCACACCAAGCCGCATTAAATGTGGTTTCTCACAATATTGCGAACATAAATACTGAAGGCTATCGTCGTCAGCAAGTTCATTTTGCTGAAATGCGAACACCTTTGTATGATAACTCTGTAAGCGGTCAAATTGCCTCTCTTGCAGGGGTTAGAATTGATGGCATTAAAACTGCCTCAAACGATTATTTAAATGATTATTTAAGAAAGCAAAATGCTATATATGAAGGCTTGCAAACAGGTGCAGATATAGCAGCAGGCGTTGCAGGTTTGCTTGATGAATTGCAAGATTCAGCATTGGGTGATTCTTTGAATGCTTTTTATGAAGCAGCAAATTCTTTGAACCAAAACCCAACAGATTATAGCTTGAGAGTAAACTTTGTTGCAAAAGCAAAAGCTGTAGCAAACAAATTTAATGCTCTTGATACATCGTTGAAAAATTATGCAACAAGCGTAATTGGTGACGGTGTGTCAGACAAATCTGCACAAGCTTCACAAGTTGGAACAGATGTTAGCAAATTGAATGCTAAATTACAAAATTTGGCAGATATCAACTTGCAATTGTCAAGAACTCCAGATGATACAAACTTGCAATCTCAACGTGACCAAGTATTATCAGAAATTTCAAGCCTAGCAGATGTTGATGTAAAAATTACAGAAACAGGAACTGCAAATGTTTCAATCGGTAACGCTGAATTGGTAAGCGGTGTAAAAGTTGTTGGAAAATTAGAATATTCAACAGTTACTGATGCAAATGGCAATATTAAACCAAGAATTCAAGCGGTTGACGTTGAAACTAAAAAGCCTAAAGATGTTACAAGTAGCTTTACAGGCGGTTCAATTGGGGGAGTTATTTCAGGTTTAAAAACCTTGACAACAGCTCAAAATGAATTAGATCAATTGGCAAAAGCTTTCATTAAGCAAATGAACGATATTCAACAATATGATGATAGCGTTACTAAAGCTCGTTATTATAATAGACAAGATGATGAACTTGTAGATGAAACACCTCCACCATTGTTTGAAGGTACATCAGCAGGCGATATCAAAATTAATGACGAAGTTTATAACAACCCTGATAAGGTCGCAGCCGCTAGAATTGATACATCAAAAGGCGATTGGGAAAAATTGAAAAAAGCAGTCGGTAATGGCGATAACGCTCTATTCTTCTACAACGCAAAGAGCCAAAAATTAGGCGATTTAGGCGGATTGTCAACGCAAGATTTCTTGATATCAATGGGTACAAAAGCAGCCTTAGAAGCTGAAGATTTGCAAAATAGAGCAGATGCACAAGGCTCAATTGTAGATAGTATCAACAATCAAATACTTTCAGAAACAGGGGTTAACCTTGATGAAGAATTGTCTAATATGATTATTTATCAACAAGGTTATAACGCAAGCGCAAGAATGTTCTCAACTTGTGTCGAGGTGTTTGACACCCTAGTAAATTTAGGTAAATAGAACCTGAATAAAAGCAAACAAACGGATTTGTAAGCATTAAATAGTGAGGATTACATTATGGCAATTGGCAGAGTTTCAACATATCAATTTAATACATCATTTTCTAAACAAGTACATAATACTCAATCAAAATTTAATAAATTATCTCAACAAATCACATCAGGTAAAAGAGTTTCTTCTGTATCTGATGATGCTGTTGCAGCAAAAGGAATTATTAAAGCAAATGCACAACTTGCTGATATAGAAACTTACCTAAAAAACTTACAACTTGCAGATAATGAATTAACTCAAACTGACAAAACTTTGGGTGCTATAAATGACAAATTGCAAGATGCTTATGATTTAGCGATGACTGTTGCAAACGGCACAAATGGCGAAGAACAAATGAATGCTTATCGCCAACAATTAGATGCAATCATTAGCAACATTACAAGATTAGCTAATACTCAATATGATGACAAATACTTGTTTGCTGGTACAAATACAACAACAGAACCTTATTCATTAGTTACAACAGATGATGGCACTGTAGACAATGCAGGGTTGGTTTATGCAGGTAATGATGGAGCAAGATATGCTCTAGTTGGGCAACCTAAAAGTGATAATGTCATAAGTGATGAAAAGAAAGAACAAATCAACTTTATTGGTGAACAAATTTTCGGACAAGTTAAATTCACAACAGATGCAGACGGAAACGTTACGATAGATGAGGCGAATAGTTCTGGTGCATTTAAAGCGTTGTATGAATTAAAAGCAGCCTTACAAAATGACCCTGTAGATGAAAATGCAGTAAGAGCAACTTTAGATAGCATTGATGCTAGTATGACACAAGTTTCGGCCGCAAGAACAAAAACAGGTGCGTTAGGTCAAGAATTTGATGATATTCAAGACGCTTATGCAAACGATACAATTAATATAAAAGAATTGCGTTCTAACTTAGAAGATACCGATTTGCCAAGTGCTGTTTCTGACTGGTATTCAACATATCAATCACTTCAAGCATCATATCAAATGTTCTCGCAAACAATGGGCGTAAGCTTGTTGAATTATATTTAAAAAGTCGATATATAGATTCAGAGTCGCATGGTCATATTGGAAAAACATTGCGATTCCGAAACAAGTTCGGAATGACAAAACATTCAATCTTATGACACCCTGAATTTATTTCAGGGGCTCATAAACCTTCCAATAAAGTGTTTAATACTCCGTCATACCACTCTGCCGACAAAATGATTGATAATCATTTTGGAGAGGTAAACGAAGTGCGTTGCGGTATCTTTAAAAAGGTCTTGAAAAAGATCCCGCAATGCGTTTCCCTTATGCGGGATGACATAAAGTTTTAATAATAAAAAACTCGGACATTGTCCGAGTTTTTTTTATTACGTCCTCGCATAAAACGGCACCGTTCACCTACGCAACGAAAC
>ERZ808275.170-NODE-170-length-37519-cov-3.984385_pt1 | contig 37519 bp, 50 predicted proteins | sample MGYA00520894_ERZ808275 | MGnify/ENA primary metagenome ERZ808275 (study PRJEB31516, sample SAMN03275598) | gut metagenome | biome: mammalia-associated habitat; material: feces | host: Papio cynocephalus | place: Kenya | collected 2012-08-03 ... | reverse complement strand
AAAAAAAAAAAAAAAAAGGATCCTCCTGGAGTGTAGCACAAAAGGTCAGAGAAATGAAAAGCTTAAAGAAAATAAATAAAAGAAAGAGAATAAAATATGTATTATATGGCAAGTCGGGCATTATTTGCAGGGTCATCACATAAAGTAGCTGATCAAATTGCAGATGCTATTGTAGATTACGTTCTCTCAATTGATCCTGACGCTCGTATTAATTGTAAATGCCTATGGGAAAAGAATACCCTTACAATCGCCGGAAATACTCATGCAATGACTGGCCAACAAATTCCCTACATAAGTATTGCACAACAGGTTCTTAATTTTGTAGGGTATGGTGATGCTGGCATTACATATAATATTGCTATGTCACCTTATCAGGCCGAACTATTTTCAAATGTTGATCCAGATACACCTATTGCTTCCGGCCTTGCAGTTGGCTATGCAGATGATGAGACGCCTTCTTATATGCCACTTGGTCAGAAGTTGGCAAATGACATTTCTGTTATTATGTTTAGCGAGTGGTCTAGCCATAAGATTGAATGGTTAAATCCAGATGGCGAAGTAATGCTTACATTACGCTATGATGACAACGGTGAAAAAGTGGTAAGTAATTTAACTATTTTGGCCCAACATCGCTATGATTACACACTCGAAGCAATTGCACCAGGAGTAACTAAAATTTGTAATATGGCACTTCAAGGTGTCAAGGTAGATCCTAATGTCAAATTTTATATCAATCCTACTGGAACATTTATTCAGGGTGGCTCTAAGAGATGTATTGGTATGAGTGGAATACATCCCTATTCTGATATGTATGGGTTTTATAGCTCTATGGGTGACAGCCCAACAGGCAAAGACCCCAGTTATGTAGGCCGATTTGGCAACTACTACGCACGATATGTTGCTAAGAATATTGTTGCTTCTGGAGCCTGTGATAGGATGGAAGTAAGACTTGCTTATATTCCTGGCCTGCCTGAGCCGGCATCTATTACGTTTGATTGCTATGGCACTGAGAAGGTGCAATGGAATAAGATTGAGAAAGCTCTATACCAGTTTTTTAATTATAAATCTACTAATATCATTAAACAATTTGGCTTAAAAACCGCACGTTTTCTTAATTACACTTGCTTCGGCCAAATGGGACGAATGGAACTTGATTCGCCTTGGGAAAAGCTAGATAAAGTAGAAGTACTCAAAGAATTTTTTAAGAAGGAGAATTAATATGGACCCTGTTATTTATCTTATTGCATTTGTTGTAATTAGCACTGGTATTTACTATTTCAATTGGAAGCGAGGAAATAAGTGGTGAAATATTATCTTGTGCCCGAAGAGGATTTGGCTGATTTGATGACCGATAGCTTATGCCTACAAGCATTAGAAAATGGCGGAGTGGACGATTGGGAAGGATATGGCTGGTCTATTGGAGAATTTCTTAATATGTGTAGAGAAGATTATAATATTCCAGAAGGCACAGAATTTAGCATCAGTGATTTAGCGGAAACTGATATGCAGGGATATAAATCTGTGGAGGTAACCGGATGATTTTGTTTCTTTTGGCAGTTGCCGTTGCAGTAGCCTGTGGCGTTTTACTCTACTGTTACCGCGACAAATACGTCGAGTGGGACGTTGGAGTAAGTATTCTTCTGCTTATTTGTTGCCTTGTGGTTTTCATTAGTATTGTTACATTTATCCATAATAAAGCAGATTATTCTATTGAGAAAGAAAATCTTCTTGAGGAACGTGCCATCATTATTTATCAAATTGAGCATGAGGTCTCCTTCCTTAAAGACAGCCGAATTGGCGTGAATGAGCTATTGTATACGCAGATTAAAGATTTTAATGCTGAGGTAAGACGGCATAGACACTGGCTTAATAGTCCTTGGATCAGCTGGTATGAACAATCCTATTGGAATGAAATTGAATTGATTAATTATGAGGGGTCTTGATATGGACTCCTCATTTTATTTTTTAAAAAAAATTTGGTAAAATATATATATAAGAAATGAGAAATAAAGGAGTTTGATACTATGAATAAAATTAAGAGAAGCGAATTGATTAAGGCATTTAACATTGTTGCTGATTTTTGCTCTATTAATTATGAAGTGGCTGAAGATGAAGAAGCTACTAAGGTAGACAATGCTCTGGATATTCTCTATAAGCAGTTGTTTGAGGAGGGCGATAGATAATGGCTCTTGTTGCTAAGTCTTATCAGGATTTGGAAATTGTTCGCGACACTTACATTGAGAATGGTCACCGCTATTGTGATGTGCGTACTAAAGATGGTAAAGTAAAGCGCGTTAAGAGCTATACTACAGCTGAATATGCTCGCTATTATCCTGATGTAAAAATTGTCCAACAGGGCAATCGTAAACATATCCTTGGTTTTGATAATGGTTATATCACTATCTTCAAAGGCAATACTTATGCAAATCTTGAATGGTTTGAAAAGTCTGTTGCTCGTTATCATACTCTGTGGGGATGGTATATTGTATCTACTGATGCTGTCCCAGAGGATATTCCTGAAGGTATTACACCCGTGCAGTTGGCTTGGGGGGACGTAAGCAATGACGACGGCACTCTCAAAGATACTGTTGTAATTAAAAAGGTTATTGAAGATAAGATTTATGAAGAAGGCCCTAGTCAGTGGCAAGGTACGGTCGGTGATAAGCTTGAACGCACTATGACAGTAATTAAAAATATTGAGAAGGAAAATTATTATGGTATGAACCATATTATGACCTTCATTGATGTATATGATAATCTCTACTGTTGGAGCACATCTGCACAGAATTGGCCTGTTGGTACTGAAGTCCGCCTTAAAGGCACAATTAAAGAGCTGGGTACTTATCAGAAGCAGAAGATTACTTATCTTACTAGATGCCAGAAGGTAGGATAATGAATAACCTATATTTTCAACAGTTGCTCCAGGAGCAAAGATGCAGAGACAGCGTACAGTTGCTAAAGGTCGGAACACCTATTAAGGCAGATACATGGCATTGGAAAGGCCACGAATGGCGTAAAGTATTGATTAATAAAGATAGTATATTCTATGTTGCTGTCTATTGGGATGATGAAATCTATGATGTTTATCCAGTAGATAAGATATGGGATTATGTTTGGGTTGAATATTTATTAATTTCATATATGAGGAGTAATGAGAATGAAGAAAATGAGTTTTTGGGAGTTCGTGCTAGGCAAAGGTCAAGTACCTGATGAAGAATATCAGAAAAGTGTAGCCGAAGCTATTAAAAAAATTAATTGGTCTAGTGAATATTATGATAATATTCATGATAATATCTTAAAGTATTGTGATGAGATTCTTGAAGATCATCAGGTAGAAAAAGATGGTAATTTCTACCGAGTTAGAATGATTAAGTATAATACTAACGTATATTTTGATGCTATGATTAATGGTCAAGTTCTTATTTGCACATATTTTGCTGAATATAATAAATATAAGGAATTGTGTAAATAATGTGGATTATCGGATTTATAGTTGGTATTATTGTCCTACTTTTCATTCTTGGTAAAACTTATGACTATTGGATGGATCATGATTGTTATAATGATACTTTAACTAACGCAAGATCCTATGGGCGTAAGTATACTACTCTTACGTTTGATGAATTTAAAAAGTATTATGTTATTAATCCTAATAAATGGGAAATGAATTATACTTGGATTAGATATATTACTGAGAAAAAACTTAATCAAGTAAATTATATGTATATTGTTTTTTCTAAATATAGAGAATATAAAAAGTATAGAGAGTGGTATAAAGCACGCGAAAAACGCAAAGCAGATGAACAGCAATTGATAACTGATCTTGAGTTTGTTGAATATATGAAGTGTGATTGTAATGAACTTAACGCCAAAAGCACCCAGCAGATTAAAGAAGCTTATACCAATAGTGTGAAGTTGATTAAACTGGCCGTGGCCGAAGATAAGGATATTAATGATCAGTTTAGTGTACGCTTCAATGAGGATGGTTCAATTGAGTTAGTTCGCAAAGGCAAAACGGCCACGGGTCAACTCACTCAGCCAGAGGGATCAATAACTTGCTCTTAACAAATTTTATATACTATCTTCGATAGTATATAAAATTTGATTTTTAAAAAATTTTTTAGTATAATATTTATATAAATAATAAAGGAGAGTATTTATTATGTTTGGTTTTGATGATAGTTATTTTCTGTTTATGAATGAAGCAGAGGGAACTAGTATGGTGGACACAAGGCTTGGATGTATTAATACTCTTATTAATAAAATAAAAGAATATCCTCGGTATTATGTAGAAGAAAATTTTGATGACTTGTGTATGGAGTGTGGTCTTGATTACCTTACTCCTGAAGAAGAAGATATGATTTGGGAAAGGTATAGTAGAGAATGAGTAAATATTATATGACTAATGATAAGGATGTAAATCGACTATACAACCCTGTTAAAGATGGTCTCGTGTTTACTCCTGGCACATGGCAACTTGTTATTGATACATTTAATGGTGAAATTGTTAATAGGAGAAAAAAGAAATTTGATCGTGAAGTATGGCGTGTTCTAACCAAAGCTAATTATCAGTATCGAATTCTTTATTTCTATCTTGATAGTTTGAATTATTGTAGTCCGCTATTTGCTTGTATTGTTGATTATCATACCAATGGAACCACTACAAGCTATGGATCTATGCCTTGTGAAGATGGAAGTCTTGGCGAATTTTTGGCCAATGCCTTCTTCTATGATAAATTTCAATTGGTAGAAGTAGATACCTGTCTTTCTACATTTGGTTGCACAGCTTCTTCGACCGTCATTGAAGATATTCTTGAACGATGGAAGAAGGAGAATGAGGAACCTGTGGATACGAAACTATATACAACTAGTAGTATTGCTGATAATTTTACTACAATTAATGAAAATGCGGTAACAGGTGGTTCGGCCAAATCCAGCGATAGCACCGTAGAATATTGGGCTAAGTATTTTAGCAATGCCCCTACTAAACTAACCACTGATACAGCAGATTGGAAGTACGATACTATCACTACTACCGGAACGCCGATTACTGTAAATACATATGATGCTACTCGTGGATGCGTTAATGTTGACCTAGATAATGAAGTAAAAGATAACCTTAAAAAAATTTCTGACAGACTTGATAAACTTGAAAATAAAAAAGAGGATAAGAAAATGAAGATGTTTAATTTTGATTTTGGCCCGATTAAGGATAATGATGCAATTCGTATGTCGCCCTATGGTATCGCAGTTAAGAATGTAAATGGTACTTATCAGGCATATGATAAAGTCAATGGCGAAATGATGGACGTTGATGTTTTTAATTTTAAAGCAGATAATATGTTCTTCAAGATGCCTGTTGCAGTTGATGCGGTGGCGGTAGGTGATGTAATTATTTTTAATAGAAAGCCTTGTTTTGTATTTGGGTTCTCCGAGCAGGGTGATGTAATTGTTATTGATATTGCCCTTGGTGAGAAGAAAACTATTCTTCCTAATAAATCCCCGTTCAACTTTAATTATATTACAAAGGTTGTGTCCCTGATGGACAATATGTTCGGTGGTTCGACTCCTTCGGCAGAGAACCCCTTCGGTAATATCCTTCCGTTTATGATGATGAGTGATGATAGCTCTATGAAGGATATGCTCCCTATGATGATGTTTATGAATAGTGGCGGTGCTACCAACACAAATTCTAATCTTATGCTGTACCTAATGATGCAGGATGGCAATAAGGACATGGATAAGTGGATGCCGTTGCTGTTTATGAATATGGCAAAGTAATATTTGCTACTACCTCCTTGAGAACCCGGTCTACTACAATAGGCCGGGTTTATTTTTATAAAAAAATTTGTTATAATATTTATATAAAGAATAAAAGAAAAAAGGTGTTAAACGTGGAAGATTTAAGAACATATATTCCAGAAGTAGAGAAAAAATATATTGCAGAATATATTGATCAATACATGGATGATGAATGTGAAAAAACGAGAGTGGATATTGATTACCTCTTGCGTATTTGGGCACAGGAGAAAAAGCCATTGTTTCAGTTGCTCGGCGAAAATCTTACCTTGTCGTGCACCATTAATTATGAAATTGATCAGGATGAACTGATTGATAAGATTGCTGATGAACTTGGTGATAATAATACTCTAAGTGAAAACGCAGTTAATTTTTTTAATTCTCTCGCTGAATTGATGTGGGATTGGTATCCTTATAGTCCTTATAACACTAGTGATGATAGGATTATTCGCACCTTCCTTGCTCATATTACTGATGAAAGTTGTTTGGCTGAAAATAAAATGACGCAGGCTGGCTATCCTCATACTATTGTAATTGATCGTGGCCCGCATATGAAAGATAAACCGCTTGAGATTAAAACAGATGCTAAGCTAATGCGCATTTATTCTAAGCTGGTTGATTGGTTTGAATTAGATAAACAGGGGTTTGAAGAATTTCGCCTTGCCCACTCACGTTGGCTTAATGATAGAAAGATCAAAGCCAAACTTACACTATCTATTCATCCTCTGGATTATATGACTATGAGTGACAATAATTGCGACTGGGAAAGTTGTATGAACTGGTATAATCCAGGCGATTATCGTATTGGAACCATTGAAATGATGAATTCGCCTATGGTAGTTGAAGCGTACCTTGAGTCTGAGCATCCATATTATCCTATTTATGGAAAAACTTGGACTTGGAGCAATAAACGTTGGCGTTGTCTTTATATTGTCCATCCTGATATTATTACTGAGATTAAACAGTATCCTTATCACAATGAATTTCTTAGTAAAGAAGTCCTTAAATGGTTGAAGGAATTGGCCCAAGTAAATAATGGTTGGGCATATTTGAATAATCTGTCTCTTGTGAAAGATAGCTCATGGAATGACATCAATGATAAAAAATATTATGTTAAGATGTCTACCAATGGTATGTATTGTGATTATTATGATGGTCATAATGCTTATATTGGTATCAATGCTCCTGAAAGAATTAGACTAAATTATTCAGGTGAAACTGAATGTATGTGCTGTGGTAGAGTTCTTAATGTAGGTGATTTCCAAGAAAGCGATAAAATTAGTTGTGCACAATGCTGTGGTCAGGGATGGTGTGACAATTGTGAAAGTTGGGTATCTGAAGATGAGCTAGTGTATGATGATGATGGTCATGCCTATTGTTACTGGTGCGCGCAAGATCGTTTTGCTACTTGCGATTGTTGTAATGATACTAAGTTGATTGAAGGCAATTTTGATATTAATCCTAACGGATTTAAGGTGGCAGTATTCACGCCGAGGAATATGCATAATGTTTGTGTATATGACCGGACTAAGTATGTATGTGATGACTGCTGGGGTGATTGGAATTTCAAGGATATGAATCAGTGGCGTCATTATAGCGGAACTACATTACTTATTGACGCGGAAGATATGCCAGATAATCTACTTGAGCAATTGAATATTCGTAAGGAAGCTGTTGAACACGCTAAGGAATGTCTTAAGGCCGGATATTCCGAGGATTATGTATAGAAGAGAATATCTATCCCAAAAATGTTTCTTGAAAAAATAAAAATAAAATGATATAATATTTATATAAGAAAGGATGAAAATGAAATGGCCCGCATTTATCGATTGACTTATGGCCCTAGCTATGATGAGTATGTTATTGGGTATCTCACAGAAGATAAACTGGTAGATTATCTTGAAGAACTTTATAACTCAGAAGATATTGCTAATCATAAAAGAAATCATATTGATGGTATCGAGCAATGTAAAAAGAAATATGAGAATAGACGCCATGAGGCAATTGAAAATGCACAGAAGTACACTGGTATTCTTCAGCGTGGTAAAGAAGATCCTGAATATAAAGGTGCGAAAAAGCAATTTAAGGCATGGGAAAGAGTTATTATTGAATGCAATAATAATCTGAAGAAGATTGATAAAATCCTTAATGAAGTAATGGTATGGAAAGCAGATGAATGGCTTGATTCAGCCGACTATCACTGGGAACCTATTGAGATTAATGTAATTCATTACCCGACTATTGAGGAGGATTATTAATGGAAAAGCGCGAAATGGTAATTAAAGTTCTTAGTTCGTGTGGCACTTCTACGGCCAAACAGATTTCGGCATTTGCAAAGCGTAAGTTTGATTATGATATTACTCCAGCTAGTGTTTCAGGTTCTCTTCGTTGGCTGGTTTCGCGTGGATTGGCAGGAAGTTCTAAGGATGAACATAATCAGACACGCTACTGGCTAAATTCTTATGATTGGATGGAACAGTAATGGGAAAATGTATTTATAACGTAGAGGGCGATTGCTTACTGTGGGCACGACGTCTCATCAGATTTGGCACTCAGACAGAATGCGATAATTGTAATATGTATCATCCGGTTCATGGGCATAGGATGATTGCTTGCTCTGATGATTGTATGAAATATCGTAATTGTGATGTCTGTAAATATTCTATTCCTGAATATTTTTATACTCAAGATGATGAAATTTGTTGTGGTGGGCCTATTGGATGTGCATTGCATAAAGAAGATTTTTATCAAAAGGTAGCAGAAGATTGTGGTTGGTGTGGCGATTTTCATTGCGTTAGATGCACAGAGGATAATAAAGATAGCTGGGTTGTAAAGGAGTTTACTGATGAAGAATATCAGAACATGGTTGCAGGTGTATGACAGATTAGGCCGTCAGCCGCTAAAGACTACAAGAAATTTGCGTATTCTGTTACACGAAGATGGTAAAGTAATTCCTCTACATATGGTATATAATGAAACTGGAACAGAATGGTGGCTGGAGAAAGATAATGAAGAAAGAGGTTAATACTATATGAATTACCATTCTGATGATTGGATTATGAATGAAGTAAATGACCATTGGAATGAGCTTCTTACTTATTTTGATATTAATCAAGTTGTGGGAGTGTTTTACCAAGGAAGTGGCAATTATGGTCTTGATTATGAAAATAGTGATGTAGATACTAAGGCTATTCTTCTTCCTTCGTTTAAAGATATTGCCTTGAATAAGAAACCTGTATCTACTACACATGTTCGTGCGAATAATAGTCATACGGACTGGAAGGATTGCCGGTTATATTTTGGTACATTTAAGAAACAGAATACAAATTTCCTCGAAATCTTGTTCACACCTTACGAAATTCTTAACTCTATTTATATGGACTTCTGGAAAGAATTGGTTGATAAGAAAGAGGAAATTGCACATTACAATCCTTATAAGGCAGTTAAGTCGATGAAGGGCGTGGCTATGGAAAAATATCATGCGATGGAGCATGAATATCCTAGTCAGCTTGAAGTACTTGCTAAGTATGGTTATAGCCCAAAACAACTTCACCACTTGCTCCGTGTAGAGGACTACATTGCACGTTATATTGCCGGAGAGTCTTATGAAAATTGTCTTCATCCACATAGACCTGATTATTTAATTGATGTAAAAAAAGGATATTATGATCTTGAAACTGCACGAATTGTAGCCAATACTGCTATTAATAATATTACTAGAGTGGCTGATGATTTTTGTGCTAAGGTAGAAGATAAAGGCAATCCGGAAGTAGATGAATTTCTGGATGATGTTATGTATAGAATGATGAAAACTTGTATCCAAAAGGAGTTAAAATAATGGAACTTGAAATTACGATGGAAGATGTTCAGTTGCTTGAAAGTAAACTTCCTGATTTTGCTAAATGGTGTACTGAAAATCTTCCTAGTTTTGGTGCTTCGGCCGTTGCAGTAAGTGCACTTGTTGAAAAGATTGAAGAACTTAAAGAAGAGTTTAGTAAGGATAAGTAAGAAATACTGATACCATAGAAAGGAGGTATTTAACATGACGTTTTTCTTGAGAGGAGATACACATGGTGATTTCCGCTGGTTGCAACAGCACATGTTTGAAGCACTTGAACCTGCTGAAACGGCGTTCATCATCTTGGGTGACTGCGGTATTAATACTGGCAAGGAGCCAAGAGATAGCGATGTAAAACGTGCGATTGCACAAACAGGATTTAATATTTATTGTGTAAGAGGAAATCATGAGATCCGACCTAGCGATGTACCTGATATTAAACTCGAATGGGATCCTTACGTGCAAGGAAATGTCTATGTAGAATCAGCATATCCTACAATTAAATACTTCCAAGATTATGGTATTTACTATATTAAAACAGATAAATGTGAGTATAGAACGCTTGTGATTTCAGGTGCTTACTCTGTTGATAAATATTGGCGCTTGAAAAATAAATATTTTTGGTATCCGCGCGAGCAGTTGAGTGGGGAGGAAATGGCTGATGTCGAGCGCCTCCTTAAAGAAACTGATACACATTTTGATTTTGTATTTGCGCATACCTGTCCAATGTCAATGCGCCCCACTGATAGATTTTTGCCTATGGTAGATCAATCTACAGTAGACAATACAATGGAAGAATGGCTAGAAAAAATTCAACACACTATTGATTTTAGGGTTTTTTGTTCCGGCCACTACCATATTGATAGATTTACTGATGCACATCATTTCCTCTATTTCAATGCTATTGATCTATTGGATGACGTATATGATTGGTCTAATACTATGGGTGATAATATAAAAAATGTTGACCGCTATTAAATGCGGTCAATTTTTTTTAATCTCCTTGCTCGAATTTTCATATAATAAGTGGTATTAAAAAAGGAGATTTATTTATGAGAAAATTCTTAAATATCATTCTTGTAATCGCTATGATTGCTCTAATGATCATGCCCGCTAATGCTGGAGCCATGGTTGCTCTTGTGAATGATAGTGGGTATCCAAAAGAAATCAAATACGGAGACATTGAATATTGTAATTGCGGAATTGATCATACTAATAAACCATTCGAGTGGTGGACTGATATTACAGATAGAAATAGTCCACAGTGGGATTTAATACACAACTATTTGACGGTCCAAGAGGATGGGACATTAGCTACTGATGATGGCTATACTGCTTGTGCTCTTGGGCGATACTTCGGCAAAATTGGTTCAAAGTGGGTATTTATTTGTGATGATGGGTCAGAAATTAAAGTGGTTAAGGCGGATGAAAAGCAAGACCGCCATACTAAAAATTATGACTTAATTCATGGTATTATCTGTAATGAGTTGATTGAATTAGTAGTTGATAGTAAAATAAGTAAGACATGCCCAACCGGCAACTTCAAGGACTTAGCAGGGTTTGAAGGCAATATAATTGGTTGGAAAGAAGTCTTAGAAAATGATTTACCAGACCTATTAAAAGGGTCTATTTATAAATAATCAGATTTTCAATTCCAATAGGAAATGAAGTATCTCTTATTTGATTTCTAAATGGGGAGTTAATTAAAACTCCCCATTTTATTTTTTTATTAAAATATATTATAATATATATATAAAGAATTAAGGGAGAGATTAATATGATGCCGTTTGAAGCATTAACTCAGCAGGATAAGGACTTCATCACTTCTTATATTGAAACTTTTGGAGGGATTGGCAGAAACGTCTCTCTCGAAAAACCACTTGACTATATTCTACGCTTCTGGAATTATAATAAAGAACGTTTATTTCATATGTTTGGTGATAAGCTAATCCTTAAACGCAAAGTGACCATTGATCTCGATTTAGATGATAAAATTAAGACAATGGATGATTATTTTAATTCTGATGAGCCTGGTGCAGAATTTAATAGAGCATTTAAAAGATGGACGAATAAAAAAGAATATGTCCCGCAGGATTGGAAAACTAATAGTTTTATCCGTGCATTAACTATTCCTGATTATCTCTATACAAATAGAGTTCCTTATCCGTTTACTTATAAAGATAAAGGTGGTAAAGAATTTAAAGTGCCTGAAGGTGCTAAGATTATGAAGGTGCTTCAGAGAATTGCAAAACAATTTGATCTTCCACAGTTTGAGGATTTCCGCAATCGTATTTCGCGTATTACAGAAGTGCGCTCACAGGAAGTTGAAATTACTCTGTCTATTCATCCTCTGGATTATATGACTATGAGTGATAACAACAATGGCTGGGAAAGTTGTATGAATTGGACGGACGGCCCTGGGGCATATCGTGCAGGCACCGTTGAAATGCTTAATAGTGATTGTGTTGTTATGGCTTATATTTCCACTAAGGATTATACAATTAATGACCTTATCACTTGGAATTCTAAGAGTTGGCGCACGCTGGTTATTGTTAATCCTTATATTATTACTACTGTTAAGGATTATCCGCATAGTTGTAAGAATTTTGATAAAGCGGTTGTGGATTGGCTGGTTGAATTGCGTGAAGCCAACAGCGATTGGAAGTATCAGACTGAATACGTGGAAGATTTTGATGGTTCTGAATTCAATGTTATTCCTCTGTGGGAAAATGATCATCGGCTTACATTTTTGACTAACGCTATGTATAATGATTTTGATAATGGTTGCCATAATGTTGCACGTGTTAGCGAAGAACCGCCTATGGATGATTGTTATGAGATTATGTATTCAGGTGCATGGTCTTGTATGTGCTGTGGCGAAGAGTATGAAATCTATCAGGACGATGGTGATAATGACATTGTTGTCTGTGGCAACTGCGATAGATTGTTTTATTGCGATCATTGCGGTGAGCGTATTAGAAATGACGACCATTATAACATTGATGGTGCTTGTCTGTGCGAAAGCTGTTTTGAAAATCTTGATACTTGTATGATTTGTGAAGAGCCTCATACTCGTAGCTATATGAGCGAAGTTTATGTCGCAGATCCGGTAACTGGTAAACTTGATACTGCTTATAATAAGCATTTTATGTGTTTGGATTGCCAGCAGGATAATTACAAAAAAGCCCGTAAGGTTTTTGGCGATTTACATATTGGAGAAAGATTTTACTCTGGAGCACCATTCTGGGGAGACACCATTTTGGCTATTGATGCGGATAGTATTGATGAAGATAAGCGTGAGGATTTTAAAACTGAGTATGGCTCTTGTTATCCTATTGGTAGTTATACTGCTCAAAGATTGACTGACATTTTTATGACTTCTAATAATACAAAATAGAATGTAATATATACTTGGACATGGGAGGGGCGTTAAACGTTCCTCCCATTTTTATAAGGTGTTGCTCCGCCGAGGTCAAGGCCTAAACCGCAACCCCAAATGTAAAATGGGTTTAAGAATTTTTTGACAGAAATCCTATAATATGATATAATATATAAAAGGAGTGATAAGAATGAAAATTTGTTTAAGGTATAATCAACAGGAGGAATACTTGCATAAGGCCGATCAAATTTTAGTCCATTGGGCCTATATTGATAAGCTACTTGATTATGTAACTAATTATCCTGATAAAGATTTTATTATAGATGTTCCAAAAGACATGGCAGTAGATTGGAAGAGCATTAGTGCTTGTCAGGCAGGATTGCATGAAGGGCATAAGATTTATATGTGTCTACATGATCTTGATCCCCTCTTGGTATTACGTTGGACTGAGAAATACAATCTTCCATTTTTCTACGCTGAACCGGCTAAATCATATTATGAATTATACAATCTTAAACGTCTTGGTGTGTCATATGCTTATATTGATGCTCCACTATTTTTTGATCTTGACAATGTGAAAAAAGTTGGAGTACCATTACGTCTTGTGCCTAATCGTGCTTATATTCAAGGGCATATTCCGCAGATAAGTGGCCTTCATGGTACATGGGTTCGACCAGAAAAGCTTAGTTTATACGAGCCATATTTTGAGACTTGTGAATTTTATAACGATGGGCCTACACAAGAACGGGCCTTCTATCGCGTGTATATTGAAGATAGGGCATGGCCAAATGACATGAATAACCTAATTGCCGGTCTTAATACAAATATTGATGATCGTTTGGTATATGAAGGCCTTGACGAAATGCGTCTTAATTGTAAACAAGTGTGTGAAACGCCCAAACCCTATTGTCAAATGTGTGATAAGGTATTGTATTTTGAACGTGCGGGGCGCAAATGGGCCGAAGAGCAATTAGCAGAAGGTCAAGAACAGATAACCCCCAATTGATTTTATATATAAAATATTATATAATATATGTATAAAAATAGAAGGGAAGTTAAAATGGGTAAGAAAGTTTTAGTTCCTGAGTTTACAGAGAATTGTCAAGGCTTATTGGAAGGATTATTTAAAATTAGCCCAGTAGGCCTATTGAGAGCCGTAAGCGGTTTTCTTCAAAATAAGTATTCTAATGTTGAAACAACAGAGGATTATGTTTATGCCGAAGGGTCTATCCCGGTTATGCTGATTGCACATCTTGATACTGTATTTAAAGAGCCGATTAGGATTTTTACATATGATCAGAAGCGTGCCGTGTATAAGGGTATGTTTGGACTTGGGGCAGATGATCGTGCAGGTGTATTTGCTATTATCCAGATTATTCAAAAAGGCTATCGGCCTTACGTATTGTTTACTATGGATGAAGAAATTGGCGGTCTAGGTGCATATGCCTTCACAGAGAAGCACCCAAATGCTCCGGCCGTTAAATATATGATTGAGCTAGATCGTGCAAACGAAAATGACTGTGTATTCTATGAGTGCGAAAATTTAACATTTACAGAATATGTAGAAAGCTTCGGATTTAAAGAAGCAATGGGATCATTTACAGATATTAGTATTATTATGCCCGTTTGGGAAGTAGCCGGAGTTAATTTGTCTGTTGGTTATCATAATGAGCATAGTGTCAAAGAAGATTTGCATATTGCTACATTGTATAATACTATTCATAAGGTCTGTTGGATGCTTGATAATATTGAAGAAGCAGATTTTTATAAATTTATTCCCAGTAAAGAATATCTTCAGTGGACTGCATTAACTAAGAAATATACTTGGGCCGAGGATGACCAACTTATTAATTGTAGTTTTTGTAATCATTTGTATTATGATTGGGAAGATTTTCCGCTTGAAATTGAAGGCATTAAAGTTCACGTTTGTCCAGAGTGTTTATCACAAGATCCTCATATTAGACAATGTGAAAAATGTTATAATTTATTTTATTCTAATAATATGAAAGAAAGAGTATGTGATAAATGTCGCTGTAGATTGAAGAATTAAAAGACCAAGTGAAACGTGTAATTGCATATTCACAAGGTATTGATTATAATAATTTAAATGTTGATACACTCTTAGAGGATTGGAAAGAGAATAAATATAAATTTTATTATCGTATGCCCGGGCAAGAATTAATTTATGAAAGTCCTACTATAATTACTGTTCCAGTTTCTAAGAAGGATAAAATGGATGAATTGGGCAATTTGATTGATACTATCTATTGGAGCTATAAAAATGCCGATTTATCTAATTTTATTGAGCATTTTAAGGATGATTTTTATGATAATATTATGTCTGAGGAGTATAAGTATAAGGATATTATTATTCCAAAAGGCATGAAGATTATTAAAGCATTTAAATATTTTGTAGAAGATAAAGATGAATTAAATAAATTACAAGACAAAGCTAGTATGCTTATTCAAACTACTAAGATTACAGGGCGTTTTTGTCTATCTGTTCATCCTCTGGATTATCTTAGTCTTAGTGAAAATAATCATAATTGGCGGTCTTGCCATGCACTTGACGGTGAATATAGGGCTGGTAATTTATCTTATATGACAGATAAATCAACTATTGTTTTTTATATTAAAAGTGAAGAACCGGCCATTCTACCTCATTTTCCGTCAGATGTGCCTTGGAATAATAAAAAATGGCGTATGTTAGTTCATGTGTCTAATGATGATACATTACTTATAGCTGGACGGCAGTATCCTTATGAAAGCCAGCCATTACTTGAAAATGCACTTGAATTGTATAGAATATTTTTTGCAAGTGGCAGAGAATATACAGATTGGTCGCATGAAAAGTATGATGAATATCATTTAGGAGATAAATATTTCTTCACAAAACGTATGATACCAGTAGGTAATGAATTAAAGACTTGTTCAGATGTGATTGTTGATTGCGAAACGCCGTTACATTACAATGATCCGCTTCATTCTACTGTCTATGATTTCTGGTTTAGCGAAGAATGTTGTAAGCCTTATTGGTATGAGGACCATGATAGTGTACCACGCGAGCAAATCACTAATTTAATGAGTAATAAAAATACTAGAGTAAATATTGGTCATACAGTTAAATGCTGTGCTTGTGGAGAACAGAATTGCGTGCTTAGTGAAACAATGCTATGTATTGATTGTGAAATTAAGTATGGCAAGGATGAAAGCGATAATTTTACATTTTGTAAAGAATGTGGACGGCGTATTTATATTCCAGAAGCAATAGAATTAGATGATGAGGATGGCTTCTTATGTAAGGATTGCGGAAGTCATTTAATGCGTTGTTCTAATTGTTGGTATCAATTTGACGAAGAAGATATAGTTTATGATGCAGTAACAGATAGAAATTATTGCAAAGCTTGTTATGATGAAATTTTATTTGATAGAAACATGATGAAGGAGGAAGAGTAATGGCGGCGAAGGGCAGTGTAGCCAAAGAGGCTGTTGTAAAGAAAATTGCCGAAGCATTTGGTGATGATTTTTTAGGGTCTTATGATAAAAAGTATTATGTAAGGGCGAAGGAGAATGGGCAGTATGTTCAGATTGCTCTGTCTATGACATGTCCGAAGACCCCGATTGAAGATTTTGGTGCATTGGATTTTGGTAACAATGAATTGAATTTTGAAGATGGCGACCCTATTAAGCCGATGCGTAAGGTCACGGAGATTACCCCTGCTGAAGAAGAAAATTTGAAAGAGCTACTGCAGAAGTTAGGCCTATAATTTGAAAATTTAAAAAAAATATATTATAATATATATATAAAATAAATGAGAAATAAAGACTCTTACAGCAATTTAAGTCCTCAGTATAGTCAAATGGTTAAGACATCAGAGTATAATCTGAAAATCGTGGTTCAAATCCACGTTCTGAAAAAACTTCAATGAGTCTTGGACATTTCTCGTTAATTGAAATTTTATAAAAAATATAATATAATATATAAGTAATCAATAAGAAATTAAATCCTCTGGTAGTTTAACGGTAGAACGGGCGACTTCGACGTGTTGTATAAAAGAAATATACCTTATGTATGAGGAGATACAAGGGCAGGACTTGTTACGTCGGCCAATAATCGCTTGATGAGGGTTCGATTCACCTCCCGGAGGACCATATGACAATTAAATCGAGGGAACGGATGAAGAGGGGCGAGATAGATAATGGCTCGGTCGAGATAGGCTATGTGGCTGTGTAGATTTAATTGCCAATTTAAAAAGGAACGTGATAAATAATGAAGCTAACAAATATTACTCAGGTTGAAGATTTTATTTCTGCGGTTAATCGAGCACATAGCAATGTTTGGCTAGTAAGTCCGCAGGGTGATAGATATAATATGAAGTCTGCACTCTCTCAGTATATTGCACTTGGTGCACTTCTTGGCCAGCATGGTGATGAATTGGAGCTGTTTTGCGATAGCAAACAAGATGAAGGATTATTTTTAGAATTCTTCGTCAGACACCCAGAAGTTTAATAAATTTAATTTTTAATAAAAAATATTATTATATTATATAGAAAGTGAGGGAAAGGATGACTATTATTGAATTATTTGCAGGAATTGGAACATAGATTTCGGCCTTGTGCGAGATTGATCCAAATACTAGATCAATGGGCATTAGTGAAATTGATGAACGACCATTAAAAGCATATAAAGCCTTGAATGGTGAATATAATAATTTTGGTGATATTACAAAAATTGAGAGTCTACCTTATGCAGATATTTGGACTTATTCTTTTCCTTGTACTGATTTATCTATTGCAGGGAAGCAAGAAGGTTTTCAAGGAAAAAATTCTTCATTAATTTATGAGGTATATCGTCTCTTGCTTTCTTCTCCAAAGCCAAAAATTCTTTTAATGGAAAATGTGGCAAATATCTGTAATAATACTTTTATGCCAAAATTTCAAGAGTGGATTAATAATTTGGCTGAATTGGGTTATGTATCTAGCTGGAAGAAAATAAAAGCTTATGAATATGGTGGAGCGACTATTAGGGATCGTGTATTTATGGTTTCAGTAATTTCTCCCTTAAAAAAGTATATTTTTCCTTCGACTGAAAATGTTAAAACTACTTTAAAAGATTTTTTGGAGCCAATTAACGAAGATTATTTTATTGATAATTATAATGGTCCAAGTGATATTACTACGCCATATTATAATGGAGCTAAGAAACTTTGCGATTATAAAAATGGCGGTCAAGGAAATCGAATTTATTCTATCCTTGGACAAGGAGTTACATTAACCGCTTCTGGTGGAGGAAAAGCTGGATCAAGTGGCGGTTTGTATCTTCGTAATAATAGTATTTATAAACTTACTCCAATTGAGATTTGTAAAGTAATGGGTTGGACTAAGGCTGAAGCAGAAAAGATTTGTTCTGTTTTAACGCCTAGAGAAGTGGGTTTTTGCCTGGGTAATGCTATTGATAGAAATGTGTTAATTCATATTTTTAAAGGAATAAAGGAACAATATTACGATGAATTGGGAGAAAAGTGAAAAGAAAGCATTCGAATGGTTTAAAAATAACTATGATAATGACGCGACTTACCAAGGACATAACAATTCTACTATTTCAGATATTTATTCTCCTTTGTATAATTACTATATTGAAGTAAAAGATATTACTAATGGCGCTCGGTGTGGACAATTTACTAAAAACACCATCGATAATAATTCATATGCTGAAGCTATTTATTTGGGTAAAAATGATGAAGAAACTTGTAGAAATTTTGTAATAGAGCATTATAGAGCTAAACAAGTAGGAGCTTTTATTATTATTAACAATAAGGATATTTCTCTTGTGACTTTTGATGATTTTTTTAATAATTATACTTTTGAAATCCAAAAGCCTTATCCTAAAAGAAGTGGTACTTCATCGGCTCCAGCCAAAGATAAAGAAGCTCTTTTAAAATTTAATACAACGTTTTATCAAAAAAATAATAAAGTTTTTTGTTCTGATCAAAATCTATTTGGTACTTATTGTTCAGTATTTAATTCTTCTGATTATTTTATTAGTAAGACAACTGGTGAGTTAAGAAAAAGAAGCAATACTAATAATATGACTTGGCATATCGTAATTAAAGAAAAATTGAAAAATTAAAAAAAATATTATAAAATATATATATAAAATAAATGAGAAATAAAAATTCTCATTTAAAATATGCACGGGTAGCCCAACTGGCAGGAGGCATTTGACTTAGGATCAAAACAGTAGGGGTTCGAATCCCCTCTCGTGTACCACAAGCTGATAACTTCATACTATCCGGTGGTTGATGGCTCCATCGTTATGTAAATAAGCCATGTATATTACTTCTTGGTATAAAGGTAGCACGCTGACAGAAGAGGTCAGAAGTATTGGTTCGACTCCAATAGAAGGCATTAAAGGGAAAAAGAAATCGCCCAATAAAGGATTTATTAATGTGGCTTCTTAAACAATTTAACAATAAGCCATATATGGGTGTCGCCAAGTTAAGCCCAATTACTAACTAGCTTGGAGCTGTGTTTATGCTATCTCAGATTTTACCGGCTGACAGGTAAATAAAATGGATGGGAAGGTTAGTAGTTTGTCCAGAAAACACCATGTATTTTATTAATTTTCTAAATGGAGCATGAAAATTAATTAGGTGATACTGCCTAGGAGGGTCCGGAACCTCTGAAATGTGATTATATGCGGTTGTAGCTCAGTTGGTAGTAGCACTTGCCTTTGTAGAATTGATGTAAGTAGCATTTTAATGTATTGGTTCAAATCCAATATTCTGCCCCATAAGCAAGGTGTCGGGAGTTCGAACCTCCCCAACCGCACCAATTAACTTAATTAAAGGAGACAATTGTTTTATGGCACTTACAGAGAAAGGTCGAGAAGCATTAGGTTATATTCAGAAGTATTTTCCTAATGAAGCATTTACGGCCAAGGAATTGACTGATAAGTGTGGTGTTAAGATTGTCGGAGCTGTACTTAATGGCGTCGTCAATAATGGCTACCTCACTAAATTGGGCGGAAGTCCTGTCCAATATCAGCCTATTGATGATTTCGCCGAATTAATTAACTCTATTGTAGAAGAAGAAAATTCTAAAGGCTGTGATAATAGTAGTCTTAGAACAGCCAAAAGAGTTAAGAATGATGAATTTTATACTCGGTATGATGATATTGAAGCTGAGGTAATGAAATACCGCAAGCAGTTTAGAGATAAAGTAGTTTATCTCCCCTGTGATGATCCAGCAGAGAAGAAAAGTGAATTTTGGTCATTTTTTGTTAATAATTTCGATGCTTTTGGATTAAAGAAACTTATTGCAACTCATTATGATGAAAGTGGTAAAGCCTATAAAATTTGGATTGATGGTGATACTACTGGTAATGGGTTTGTAGATGATGGTGACGCAAAGCAGGAAGATCTTCAAGGAAATGGCGATTTTCGTAGTCCTGAATGTATTGCTATTATGAATGAGTGTGATATTGTTTGTACCAATCCTCCGTTTAGTATTTTTAGAGAATTTGTAGATACAATTCTTAAAGCTAATAAAGAATTTCTTATTATTGGTAATCAAAACGCATTTACTTATAAAGAAATTTTTAAATTGATTAAGGAAAATAAGATTTGGACTGGATATAATATGGTTAAGCAGTTCAATCAGCCTGATGGATCAATTAAGAAATTTGGTAATGTTTGTTGGTTTACCAATATGAATACTTCAAAACGTGAAGAAGAATTTATTTTTACTAGTGAATACAATTCTATTAATTATCCTAAATATGATAATTATGATGCTATTGAAGTAAGTAGACTTGTTAATATTCCTGATAATTATTATGAACCTATGGGCGTTCCTATTACATTCCTTGATAAATATAATCCTAATCAATTTGAAATTATTGGTGGATTTAATGGTTATAAAGAGTGTGATTTAGAAAATGGTTTAATTTGTGGCGATGAAACTTCTTATATTGATAAGAACGGTAAAACTAAATATTGGCGCGGGCCTACGTTGAATAAGCGTCCTACCTATTTTAGAGTTATCATTCGCCGGAAGAAAATTTGAAAATTAAATAAAAATATTATATAATAAATATATAAGAAAGCTAAAGTTAATTTAATTATAAAGTGCTTGGAGAAATTTATTATGGAAATTATTAAAACTAATATTACTGTTCGTGATTTGTGTGAAGGTTATCAGAATGATACTGAGATTGATGTTGAATGTGGTGTTTATGCATGCTCATCATGTAATTCCTTGGTATAATGGTGGTCTTACCGAATTAAATAATGGTGTGATGCTCTGCAAAGAATGTCATAAGCAGAGGCATCTTTAATATATTTCTTGTGGAAATCAGGCGGGTCCACCTTACTGGGCCTACTGTAAAAGCCAGTTCAATATGCTGGGATAGTGTAACAGGTTAACACGCCACCCCTACAAGATGGAGATGTCTGAGTTCGAGTCTCAGTCTCAGCACCAGTAAATTTGAAAATTTAAAAAAAATATTATATAATTTATATATAAAGTAAAGGAGATATTTGAAATGGCAACTACTAAGAAACCCGCTATTAAGATGGATAATGAAGAGTTGAGTGAGTATCTTCTGTTTCGCCGTCGTAGGTCAATTGTCCCAGCCAAGAAAGGCAAGGGAATGGAATATGATAGGGCGAAAGAAAAAGAGAAGTCAAGAGATTTGACTTCTGATTAATTTGTTGGCAAAGTAATTTTTATTGCACATATATAGCACATACTAATAACTTAGGAGTTGTGCTCTACGGCCAGTCAGTAGTTTTTAGACTGGCGGTTATAAAAATATTAGAAAGGAGTCATTTAATTATGGCATACATCTATTAGATAACAAATAATATTAATGGAAAAATTTATGTTGGTAAAACAGTAAAAAATAATATTTAGGAACGTTGGAAAGAACATCTTAAAGATTATAAAAAACCCAGATGCGAAAAACGTCCATTATATAATGCAATGAATAAATATGGTTCAGAAAATTTTTCTATTAAAGAGTTAGAAGAATGTTCTTTAGAAGAACTTAGCAGTAAAGAAATTTATTGGATTGAAAAATTAGGTTCTTTTAAATATGGATATAATGCAACAATTAGTGGAGACGGTAAACAATATATTGATTATGATTTAGTATGTGAGACATATAAGAATTTAAAATCAGTTAAAAATACTGCCAAACAATTAAACATTTGTGAAGATTCAGTTTCTAGAATTTTAAAAACTTATAATATAAAGACTTTGCCTGGGGCATTAAGTCAAGGGAAAATGGTAAATCAATTTGATTTACAAGGAAATTATATTCAAACTTTTATCAATGGAACTGAAGCTGGTAAATCTATAAATAAATCAAATACTCATATATTAGCTTGTGCAAATGGTAAAAGAAAAACAGCATATGGTTTTATATGGAAATTTGCAAATAAAGAAAATCGGGCCGTAGAGTAATAGGTTAATTCAGGACCCTTTCAAGGTTCAAATACGGGATCGTGCCCCGTCGGCCTGACCATTAAGTGTGATATATTCCAAACGCGTAGGGTGGTAAGCGCACGGGTGTTCTAGACGCCTTCCCTATGAGTATGGGACCTTAGTTCATCGGTAGAACGCAAGACTGTTAATCTTGATAGGATGTTTCGACTACATCAGGTCCCGCCACCGCACTCGCGGGATGATACTACAAACATACAATCAAAATGTCGCATAGAACTAGATGGAGCGTTCTATTAGTCTGATACCTACATTAGATTAAGTTTTATAACCATTTATGAAAGACGAAAACAGCAATTATTTATGTTTATTAATGATTTGTAATCCGTGTGTTGTTGGTTCAAGTCCAACCTGTGTAAACAGTAGCTCAACTGGTAGAGCAACGAAAATGACATATTTCGTCTTGTAATTTAATCCGACAAGGATAAGTCTTATATAAGACGTTGTGGCAGAAATGCTACTTATATTGCGCTGGTCGTCTAATAGTAGGACATCTGGTTCATACCCAGAAGACGCTGTGCAAATCAGCCTGCGCAACCATACATAAGGCGTAACGCCGTATGCTCCTCCTTCCAAGAGGAAATCATAGTAATAAGCCTATACAGCAATTTTAAAAAGGTTAATTAAGAAATTCTGCAAAAATTTTTTATAGTTGGTTCAAATCCAATAAAGTATATAAGGGCTTAGTTAAATATAATAGGGAGAAAAATTTTATGAAGTTTAATCCAGGTGATAAGGTTTATTGTAAGACTTATGGTAAGGGTAAGTGTCGTAAGGTTGATGAAGCCGATGATTATATGACTTACCTGTTTAAGTTCTATGATGGAACATTGATTTGGTTGCCTAAGCGAATGGCAGAACGTATCGTCAAAATTCGCAATGCTGAGGCCACAGCATAATAAGGCTAACATATGGAGAACCCGCTAATTGGGCTGTTAGCATAAAATCCTGCTTATATATTTAAATGTATAAGATTAAAAAAACTGCCTTCATAGATAGAGTTTTTTGCTTGCCTTCTGGTTTTTGTTTTTTTCTATCTATTTTTGATATTTGGAGCTATGGGGTAAGGGTATCCCTACAGATTGCTAATCTGTCCTACCTTCGGGTAGTCTACGTTCGAGTCGTAGTGGCTCCGCGTCATCAGGTGGAAGCCTTCTCGTGGCGATGATGTTTAAACCAATTCCACATGGTAATTATTCAGGTAAATGTTTTTCTGTCATCATTTAAGACCCGCCAACTGCAATTAATGCCTAAAAAGGTTCTAATCTATTATTTAAGTAATAGCACAAAGGATAACAAATGAAATGGCTGTTTCCTTGCAAGGAATGTAGCTTGCTACGTTCCCGTTTTTCTTTTGAGCTGTTTCAGCGGGTCTTGTCTCCTTTCTATATAATTGACTGTAATAGGCCAATTATAATATGCGGAATTAATCTATCCGGCGATAGACCTTGTCTTGAAAACAAGTGGTCCTGCAACAGGGATGGGGATCGACACCTCAGTTCCGCGCGGTAGCAAGATAGATACCTTTTCGTGGTGCTACTATTTAAAACTAAATCTATCATCTGTTCTTCTTTCTTTATATATATATTTGAAATAAGTAGGTCGATTTTGATTAATCGGCCTACTTATTTTTTTATATAATTTTAGAGAATAAAAAATTTTCGGGCAAACGTTTTTAAGGCATCTAAAAGTAAATTCAAATATGAAAGGAGAAGGCAGTATGAATAAAGATAAAATTGCTCAAGATGGTGGCAATATTGATACTGTTGAAACTGCTCCACCTAAAATTGGGTGGGATGGTGGCTCTATTGATGATGATTAATTAAGAAAGGAGATAACAATGGCTGATATTATTAAATTAAAACGTGGTAAATCAGAAGCATGGAAAAGAAAAAATCCAGTTTTATACGCTGGCGAAGTTGGCGTCGAGCTTGATACCCATCAAATAAAAGTAGGCGATGGTGCAACAACTTGGAACGATCTACCTTATGTAGGTGCGACCGCAGTCGTAGATAAAAATGAATTTTCTTCTTCTCCGGCCGTTGTAGATGGTGTTCCGTATCAGTCTACTGATGTTGCATTTGTGCAAGCACCTTCCGGCAGTACCATTAGATTAAATAGTAATTACTCCAATAGTGTTGAAATCACTAAGGAACTTACTGTTGATTTAAACGGTAATAATATGATTAATAATGAAATCACTCCAATTGCAGTTGGAATTGATGGTAAATTAACCATTAAGGGCCAAGGCACTATTGAATGTAATAAAAATGGCAATCCAGCTCTATTAAATAATGGTGATACTACCATTGCTAATGGTAAATTCCAGCGCACAGTTGATGTATCAGGCAATGGCTATTATACTGCCGTTAATCATAATAATATGGTTATTAATGGTGGTATGTTTATGAGTGGTGGCTCTTTCTCAAGCATGATTCAGAATGGCTATTGGGATTATACATCTACTGATCCGGCGAAAGGCCATGTTGATGGTATTAACGCGGAAATGCCTACTATGACTATTAATGATGGCGCATTTGCAGGCGGTTTATACGCTATCAAAAATGATGATAATGGTGTTTTAAATATTAATGGTGGTGCGTTCTATAATACTATTCTAGCTAATGGTAAATCAATGACTATTACTGATGGTTATTTTGAAAATAATAAGCCAAGTGCGGGCGAGTATAATTTATATTTGCGTAAACTAAGCGACACTATTAATGTTCAAAATACTTATATTAGTGGTGGCACATTTATTACTGCGCAAGATAAGAATTTTAAGGTTGAGGGCGAACCCTACATTGAAATTAGTGGTGGTCGTTTTAATAGAGAATTAGATCCTTCTTATTTGGCTCCTGGCTATAAGCAAGTCCTTATCAATGGCTTCTATACCGTCCAAAAGGAGGAATAATTTATGGCTGATATAATTAAGTTTAAAAGAGGTCAATCAACAACTTGGCGTGAAAAAAACCTTCTGCTTAAAGATGGCGAACCAGGTTTTGAGTTAGATACTCATAAGCTAAAAATTGGCGATGGTAAAACATTATGGAATGATTTACCGTATATTGGTGGTGAAGGCGGGACAATTGACTTACCTGATAATGTAATGCAATTCTTGGGTAATGTTGATACTCTTCCGGCCACAGCAGAAGATGGGGCAATGTGCATTTGCAATGGTAAATTATATATTTATGATGAGGGCAAATGGACAACAACTGATACTTCGTCTTCGGGACAAAAAACTTTTAATTCTTTAGTGGATGCAACTAACTATGTTACTCAATATAATTGTGTGGGCCAAATTGTATCTATCTATTAGAATAATAAATGGTTACCTTACATTGTAGACGTAAATAATGATCTTGTTCCTATTCAATATGGCGAAGACCATTATGATATACTCAATGGTGGTAACGCTAATACTCTTAATTAATTTTATAGGAGGAAAATGATTTATGGCTGATAAAATTCTTAATACTCGTATTCAAGTATTAAATGACACTGCCGAAGCTCTTGAAGCTAAGAAAACTTCTGTACCTCTCGCTGGTGAAATTGTTTATGACCAAACTAGTCATAAAATGAAGGTTGGCGATGGCACTTCTACCCTAGAGAGCTTAAAATTTGTTGGTGGCGATGAAGCTCAGAACTTTGAAGCTACTCCAACAGACGAACAGACTGATGTCGAAGCTATTAACGCTGTAGTAGGTTCTGCTGAACTTCACAATGGTGATACGGCAATTGTTAAGCGTGTAATTGCTAATGACAAGATTTCTTATACTGCTTATGTTTATGATGGCACTTGGAAGGCCATGGATGGCAATTACCGTGCTGATAATGTTTATTTTGATGATGACCTAACTTATACTGTTGCTATTGGTACTCTTGCTAAGCCTGCTGGTTCTGCTAAGTTCGCAGCGAAGGGCAAGAATGTTGAGCAGGTTCTTTCCAGCTTAATGGCCCAAGAAGCTAACCCTTCTAAGACTGCTCCTGCTGTTTCTTTCAGCGCTCAGGGTGGTTTTGGCACTTATGAAATTGGCACTAAGAAGAACTTAACTTATACTGCATCTCTCTCTGCAGGTTCTTACACTTACGGTCCTGCTACTGGCATTACTGCTCAGAGCTGGTCTGTCACTTGCACAGGCGTTGAAGATGCTCTTGCTACTGCCACTGGCACGTTTGAGGGTGTTATCGCTGAAGCTTCCGCTAAGAAGATTACCGCTAAGGCTACTTATGGCGATGGTGCTATTCCTGTCACTAACCTTGGCAATCCTTATTCTGCTGGTCAAATTAAAGCTGGTTCTGCTTCTAAGGATTCTAATAGCTTAATTGGTGTTCGTCATATGTTCTATGGCGTTGTCAAGTCTGCTGATTTTGCACTTAATTCCGCTAATATCCGCAGTTTAAATCATGAAGCGGTTGCTAAAAAGACCATTAGCACGTTTACTGCTGGTGAAGGTGCAGTTAAGGTTATTGTTGCTTGTCCTGCTGGTTATAATGTAACTAAGGTTACGCTTCCTTCCGCTATGGGTGCTGATGCTACTGCTGATTTTGCAAAGCAGACCAGTACTGTTGCCGTTGAAGGCGCTGAGGGTTATGCTTCTGCTCCTTACACTGTTTGGGTTTTTGAGCCTGCTTCTATTCCGAGCACTCAGAGCTACAGCATTGTAATTGGTTAATTTATAAAGGAGGAATAATTTGTTATGGCATTAATTAAAAAAGATGGTAACTTCATGGGCCTTCCCATGAATATTCAACGTGGTAACCCCATTCCTCTTGATGATAGTTCTGTATATTATGACAGAGCTACGATGGAAAGCTATGCCAAATCTGGCGTAACTGCTTATGTCGGTCAAATCATCACCTTAGTTGATGAGACTGCTAAGACTTGCGAAGCTTACATGATTAGCAATGAAGCTGGTACTCTTGTTAAGCTCGCTCAAACTACTGCTTCTGGCGACCTTGCACATGATGTTGCTGAACTCCAGACCCAAGTTGCTTCTCTTATTGAGAAAGTTGGCGTCGCTAAAGAAGGCGAAAATGAAGCCACTGGTTTATATGCATTAATTGCTACTGCCCAGGCCCAGGCCGATAAAGGTGTAGTTGATGCTAAGAATGCCGACGATAAAGCTCAGAATGCTCAGGACGATCTTGATGCCCTTGAAGCTGTTGTTGGTGCTGATGATAGCACTGGTCTTCGTAAGCGCATTAAGGCCAATGAGGATGCTATTGGTGTCTTGAATGGCACTGAAGCTACTGAGGGTTCTGTCGCTAAGGCTGTAAAAGATGCTATTGATGATTTTGCTACTAAAGCTACTGATGATGGTACTATTAATACCTTCAAAGAATTAGTTGACTGGGTTGCTTCTCATCCAGAAGTCGCAGAAGGCTTACAGGCTGACATTACCAAACTCGAGAATATCCTTGCCGGTTTTGGTACTACTGAGAATCCTACTGTAAAGGCTTATGTTGATGGCGCAATTAATGCTCTTAAAATTGGCGATTATGCTAAGGTTGCTGACTTAACTGCTCTTGCCGAGCGTGTTAGTGCCCTTGAGAAACTTCCTGCTCATGGTATTACTGCTGATGACATTGCTAAGTGGAATGCCAAGCAAGATGCCGGCGATTATGTTGAGCAATCGGCATATGATACTAAGATGGAAGCTCTTGAAAAAGCTGATAGTGATAATGCTACTGCTATTGCGGGTGTAAAGGCTACTGCTGAAGCGGCTGTTGTTGCTAATACCGCGATTACTGCTGGTACGGCCACGAAGGTCACCTACGACGCCAAAGGTCTTGTAACTAAGGGTGAAAGCCTTGCTGTTGCTGATATTCCTACTCTTGGTATCTCCAAGATTGATGGTCTTCAGGATGCTCTTGATGGTAAGCAGGGTAATTTAACGTTTGAAGGCACTTATAATGCAGGCACTAACAAAGTTGCTACTGAAAGTACTGTTAATACTGCTGTTGATAATTTAATCCATACTCTTGGTGGCGAAGATGGTAAGATTGATATTGATACCAAGGATAGCAATACTATTCATGGTGCTAAGCTCTATGCTGATGAAGTCGGTAAGAACACTCTTACTTCTGCTAAGACTTACGCTGATGGCTTAGTTGGTGATAGTTCCGCTATCGCTGGTCGTGTAACGGCTCTTGAAGGCAAAGTTGATGTTGACAAGGTTAGCACCGCTATTGCTACTGCGAAGAGTGAAGCTATTACGACTGCTGGTACTAATGCTGATACTAAGATTGCTACTGCTAAGACTGCCGTTCTTGGTGAAGAAGGCTATGAGCATACTGTAAAGGATGCTTATGATCTTGCTAACTCCAAGGCCACTATGGCCCAGGTTGAAGCTAAGGGTTATGCTGTTGCTTCTGAGGTTGAGACTGCTGTTGCTGATGCCAAGAAGGCTGGCACTGATGCTCAGACTTCTGTTAATGCATTAAGTGATAAGGTTGGTACTGTTGCTGAAGGTAAGACTATCGTTCAGATGATTGCCGAAGCTCAGACTGCCGCGACCTATGATGATACTGCTGTTAAGGCTAGTATTAAATCTAATACTGATGCTATTACTAAGTTAAATGGTGCTGATACTGTCGAAGGCTCTGTCGCTAAGACTGTTAAGGATGCTATTAAGGCGGAACAGGAACGTGCCGAGGGTAAGGAACAAGAGAATGCTACTGCTATTGCTGGTGTTAAGTCTCGTGTTGATGCCTTCCTTGCTGACGCTGATGTTACTGCCGATGCTGTTGATACTCTTAAAGAGCTACAACAGTATATTGCTGATCATGGTACTGAAGCAGCGAACATGGCTACGGGTATTAATACCAATAAAACTGCCATCGCTAGTGAAGAAGCTCGTGCTAAAGCTGAAGAGTCCAAGCTTAATACAGCCATTAGCGAAGAGGCTTCTCGTGCTAAGGGTATTGAAGATGGCTTAAAGGGTCGTCTTGATGTCCTTGAGGGTGACGCTACTGTTGCTGGCTCTGTTAAGAAGGCTATCGCTGATCTTAATGTCGGTCAGTACGCCAAGAGCACAGATGTAGAGAGCGCCTATGTCAAGAAGGAAACTGGCAAGAGCTTAATTGAATCTACTAAGATCACCAAGCTCGATGGCATCGCCGAAGGTGCCCAGGTCAACGTAATTGAAAGTATTAAGGTTAATGGTGTTGCCCAGACTATTACTTCTAAGGCTGTTGACATTGCAGTTCCTGTTGCTGATGACACCAGCATTGAGATTGCTGATAATAAGATCAGCGTGAAGGCTGTCTCTACTGATCTTCTTGCTCAGGGTACTGTCACTCTTGTCCTTAATGGTGGTAACGCTAGTACTCTTTGATAAATAATAAGGGGAGAGAAATCTCCCCTTTCCATTAGGAGGATTAGAATGGCTAATAAAACTTTAAACGTTCGTATTCAATCTAAATACGATACACTTGCTAATTGGACTGCAAATAAATCAAAAGTTTTACTTGCCGGTGAAGTGGGTTTTTGTTATGTGCCGGCGCTTACATCTGGTACAACAACCACAGCTCCTACTGTATTATTTAAAGTTGGCGATGGCAAAACCACTTGGGAGAATTTGCCTTGGGGTGCGGGCCTTGGGGCAGATGTTCCGGCGTGGGCCAAGGCGTCTACAAAGCCGTCCTATGCTCTTGATGAGATAGAAGCCAATGCCAACTATGTAATTTTTGATTGCGGTTCCTCAACTGTGAATATATAAGATTAGGCCCTTCACGGGCCTAATTTTTTTTTGGACCAAACATGGCAAACTATAATGAAAAATTTTTATTATAATTAGACAATGAAAAACTTGACAAAGATTGAAAAATATGGGATAATATCCTTGTCAGGAATGAAAAATATTATCCCGCAATAAAGGAGGGATAATAAATTGTGGCTGAAAATAATAATGTAAATTTATTGTCTATAAAATTTCCTGGCCTTGATAATACTTACATATCTCTCTCTGTTGAGCTATTAGAAAAAGTATTAAATGAAATAAAGACTAATGGTGGTGTGGCTTGGAAAGATGATTTAACTGGTTTAGTAGATATGAAATCTGCTATAATCGGTGATGAAAAAGACAATAAAGACCCCACAAAGAAAACATTTGAATTAGGCGACAAGACCTTATGGGGTGCTTACAATGCACTACTTGATAAAGATGAAGCTGTAAAAACTTGGGCACAAGCACAAGATAATGTCGTTAAAGCTGATGCAAATAAATATGCTGATGACCAAGATAAAACTGTTAAAACAGAAGTGGCTAATAATCTGGCTACTGTTAAAAGTGAATTAGAAACATCAATAGCTAATAATCTACAATCGGCGAAAGATTATGCCGATGAAAAAGATACGGATGTTAAAAACGAAGCTTCAACAAATTTATCAAATGCAAAAACTGAATTAACTACATCAATAGCTACTAATCTATAGAGTGCAAAAGATTATGCAGTCGAGCAAGATAATGCTGTTAAACAATAGGTTAACCAATAGATAGCAAATGCACAGCCCAAAATTGCATCTACTACCTAGGCCGGTATTGTTAAGGTAGACGGCACTACAGTTATTATCAATGATGGAGTTATATCAGCAGTATAGGGGGGACAGACCCTACCGAGCGCCGAATATACAATAAGGACTTGGGATAGTGAAGCTTGAAAATGATAGCTTATCAATTTAATTCTTTACTCTTTTGGAAATAGATGATTGAGGAAGATATATATTTGGGATGAATATATCTTTTCCAGAAGGGTGTATTCATCCCTTAAATTTTTTATATTGGAGGTTTCCAAATGATAGATTATAAAGTTAAGGATAATAATAAATACCTCTCAACAGGGGGGGGGGGCTCTGACAGGTGACCTAAACCGGCAAAGCAACTGGATTAAAAACCTTGCTACACCGGTGGATGACGCCGATGGTGTAACTAAAAAATATGTTGAAGATAATTTTGCTACACAAGAAGATTTCTCAGCTATTGGAATTTTATTATCATTAAATAATATAGTTTTATTAAAAGTAGTTAACTGTAATGGTGTACCCGCTTATGGGGTTACAGCTAGTGGCATTAAAGATGCCAATGGTAATGACATTGTAATTGGCCAAGATGGTTTAGTTAATGGTATTTGCACTGGTACTACTGTTACATTTAAAGCCATTGAAATGGCAGATTATACTTATAATATTTCTTCTATAAAAGGCTCTTCTCAAAGAACTACTGTTACCTTACCCTCTATTGAAAATAGAATTATTAGATATAATACTACTACTACTATTAGTTTTTCTGGTATTACTGGAAAAGTTGATGTATGCTGTGTGGGTGGCGGTGGAGGCGGTGGCCCTGTTATAGTAGATAATTTTAATTATGGTAATGGTGTTAGCGGATATATGTATGGAGGAGGAGGAGGAGGGGGTGGCAATATTGTTAATCAATACAATATTATTATTCAACCTCTAGCTCCTTATACATTAATCATTGGTGCTGGTGGAGCAGGAAGCACTGCAAAAAATGTAAGAAGATCAGGTAGTTCTACTATAAAAATAGCTGGTGGTTCTGATGGAGGTAATACCTCTGCATTTGGAGTTATAGCTACAGGTGGTGGTGGAGCGACTGAAACTGTAGCTGGTTACCAAGGAAATTTGTCTAATGCCAATGGTGGATCAAGCACTAATGGTGGCAAAGGTGGAAATGGTAATTGTATGTCTGCTTCTGAAGTTTATAACTTTACTGCGGGCACTAAAGGAGAAGATGCAACTGGTACAGAATTTGATGATGGTAAGACCTATTATTCAGGAGGTGGTGGAGCTACTAATAAAAATGGTGGTTCACCCTATGGTGGTAATGGTGCTTATAGTGCTACTACTCCTGACCCAGTTATTCGTAATGCCACTGGATATGGCGGTGGAGGTAATGCTGATCACCGTGCTTATTCTAATACTTCTGGATATACTGGTTCTGGTTACAAAGGTCTAGTTGCTATCCGTCTTCACGATGCAACATTATAATCCAATAGTGAGGTAAAACAATATGAAAAGAATATTATTAGATGAAAATAAAAATATAATCAATATAATCGAGTGTGCGGAAGGTGATCCGTTCCCTGGGTCTTATGAATATTTTGAATGGAATCGCATTGGCGATCCATATATTACATTAACCGATAAATTACAATCTGATTTGGATACTGCCAATTCAGCTATTACAGACTTACAACTTGCCTTGGCCGAGTTATATGAAGCAAGTGAGGAGGTAACAACTAATGGCTAAGATATATGCAGAGCTTATTCGTAAGGGATTGCGCACAATAGACCAAGTTCCCCCCAAGCTACAGCCGGCGGTCAAGGCCATACTAGAAGGAGGAAATGTAAATGGCGAATAAAACATTTCAGGGCCGTATGGTCTAGAAACATGACACCAAGGCTAATTGGGACAAAGCTACAAACTTTGTCCCTTTGCTTGGTGAAATTATTATATATGATGATTTAAATGATTTTAAAATTGGTGATGGCGTGACCAAGGTTGGCGAATTAGAGTTCGCAGTAAGCGGCCGTCCGCAAGCATCAATTAAAACATGGACTGAGGAGGCGTAATCTAATGTCATTATATTTAGGTAGCGAAAAAGTAGAAAACGTAACCGCGCAGATCACATTACCTGTTGAGCCGTCTGATGATTTACCATTGGCCGATGGCACAGCTAGTGCGGGTATAAGTAAAAAATTTAGTAGAGCAGACCATGTGCATCCTCATGATTCTACAAAAATTAATGATCCTGAAATAAAAAATGATGGACAAATATTAGCTTATAATGCAACAAAGAAGAAATGGGAAGCAACATAGCAAAAGGATAGTGCTGAATTTTTCGATGTTACGCTGACGACGGATGGCCATTCGGATGGATATTATCAGGAAGTTGCGACGGCAGACAAGACGTTAGCAGAGATTCTGGCTGCGTATCAGAGCGGGAAGATTGTGCGGGTGAAGTGGGGCAACTGGGTTCTGCATCCAGTGGTCATGTACGAGGACTTTCTGATCTTTGCGGCGCTCGAGGGCGGCACAGACGTGCAGACGGAACTGTTCGGCGTGACGGCGACCTGTGATGCGGATGACATCTGGGAGATCGGGAAGTACACAAACACCATCCCAGAAGCATCTGACACGGTGCCGAAGGCAAACGGGATAGCTTCAGCGGGTTCCGCATATGAATACGCAAGAGCAGACCATACGCATCCTAGTGAAGTATTTGTTTGTACCTTTACTTTTTCAAATTACAAGTGTTTATGTAATAAAACTTTTAATGAAATTAAAACTGCTTATGAAGCAGGTAAGATTTGTATTGCTAAATATCAATCAGATATATATTATTTAAATGGAGTTAGTGACACAGAGCTTAAATTTTATAGTGCATATCCTAATGGTGGCAGTCAAGTAACAATGAATAACAAAACAGAAAATAATATGCAAACTTTTTATTTAAGTGATTGGTTTACTCCAAAAGCACGTAAAGTCACCCTCACTACATCGGGCTGGTCTAATAACCAATAGACAGTAACCTGCTCCGGCGTATCTTCAAATGCAACTTCTCAAGAAATCCGCGTTATGCCAGCAGATGCAAGTAAGACAAGTGCATATGTATCATGTGGCGTAAGTTGTGTTGCACAAGCAAGTAATAGTCTTACATTTGCTTGTGATACGGTGCCGACAACTGCTATTGACGTCTATGTGGTAATGTAGAGTCTTAATTTCCAGAGCTGATAGGGGTGTAGGCGATGATTTATAATTATCCTATTTGGAAGAAAAAGTCGGTTGGTGAGACGTGGGTAATAAATGCTGGTAATGACGGGTCGACAGAATTTATCTTAAGTAAAACAACGATAAATTTCAAGTCTAATAACGAAGAATTTTCTTCTATGGAATTTCTTGGTGGTCTGTTTGGGTCAATTAAATATGGTGATACTCAAGTCGGCAACATAGGCCTAGATATAACTGGTGTAATGTTTACTTTTACTGACGAAGCTTATCGCACTGTTACATTTCTCGAGCCACCAACCGGAGACTTACTTACTTGGCTACAAAATAATGCAACGAAACAATAAGGAGGAAATAATATTATGATAATGAACGGCCTTTCACAGGGGGGCTCTGACAGCAGGGTCCCGGTAATCTATACCACAAGTTATGTAGGGACAGGGACGTATGGTAATAGCAATCCTAATACATTGACATTTGATTTTGTTCCTGAAATAATTATATGGTTAGGCCGTATAGCTAAATATGGCACAGATAATTACTTCACTGGTGCCGTTTGGGGAAATTCGTCTTATGGATGTTTGCCATTGACTCATATGGTTACATCGTTATTAACTACAGATTATAGTAAATTAGGAGGACCTTCTTTTTATAACCATATAAATAATGCTTATGATAGTAGTGATTAGGCATAGTATAGTAGTTATAAAAATTATGCTAAAAAATCTTCTGATGGTAAAACTATTTATTGGTATAGAGACAGTGGAACTAGTGTAGAGACATTACAAGCTAATAGTAAGAACATAACCTACTACGTCCTGGCCCTAGGCTATAAGGAGGAATCATAATGTATTACATTCAACCTAGCCCTAATCCCAGTGGAGCATATTCAGCTCCTATGACAAAACCCTTCCCTAATGCAATAGAGATTACCGATGAACAATTATCCATGTTCCTCGAATATAATGGTTTTGTAAAATTTGAAAATGGCGAAATGGTAGCTAACAATGACGCCCGCGACATATGGTTAGCGGAAACTGAAGCTACTGCAGAGCCAGAAGTAGCAACACTAAGTGCCGAAGCACCTGCCTCAAGCGCGGAAGAACGTATTGCTAAGCTCGAACAAGAGCTTGCACAATTAAAAGCTGAATTAAAATAAGACGCCCGATCAGTAGGGTAGGGGGACTTGCCCTACTGCAACGGCAGAAGGAGGAAATATATAAATGGCTTTAACAAGCACGGATAAACAAGTATCCTCATTAATAATTAATAAGGTGCCATCTGAAAATGTATATCAACAGATGATTGCCTAGAATTTAGTAAATGATAATGAAATATATATCGTTCAAGATAATGATAAAACTACAATAGACCCTGCCACAGCTACACCAAAGGCAAACGGCACTGCGGCTGTGGGCACGAGCTTAAAATATGCGAGAGAAGACCATGTGCATCCTAAGCAAACTGTTTCCATTACTATTCCAAAAGGTAGAGTAAAAGGTGATATTTTTGGTGTAGGTAAAATTACTTCTTTATGTTGTACTACTATGATGGATTGGAGTGCAAATAATAAATATTCCTCTTTAGATGATATGACTAAATGGGCTTGCGATATAAATGGAGATGGAAATTTATCTACAAATAAGGATATTCTTACTCTTACGTATTATGTAACTAAGAGAAATTTAAAATGGTGTGCTGATGCTATATTTAATATAGATGGAATAAATCCAGAATTTTATGGAAATTGGACCTATCATTTTGATAATTTCGTATATTGGACTACAGAAATTGCTGTAGAAAATTTAAATTCTTCTATGGATTGTGTATTAAATATAGAAGGAAAAGAAAATATTGATAATATTTTTTATAAAATAGAACCATTAAATAATAAAATAAAAATATATTGTTATATGCCTCCAATTGAAGAATTAAATGGTATTTTATATTTTACTGAAGGAACAGGTAAATCTATTATTAATTATAATAATAGATTTACTTCAGTTAAATTTTATAGTATAGATGATACAATAAATTTAGAAGATATTAAAAAAGATATTTGTTTAGGGCGAAGTATTTTTTTAAAGTATAGTGAAGATAAGAGTTATTATACATATTTACCCCTAAGTTTCTATTCATTATTTAGAAATGATAATAAAATTTTAGTAAGATTTTCTGGTATGTATAATAATTACTCCCAATTATCTGAACCACAAATCATTAAAATAACTTTAATCACAGATGATTCTACTAATGAAGGCTATTCTTATACTCATGAAAAAAGCGGATATTTAATACCATCTATGCGCAAGCTAACTCTCTCGGCGGCCAATTGGTCTACTTCAGCCAAGACCTATACTGCCACAGTAACCGGCATCTTAGCAGACGCAACCAAACAAGCTATAGATATTAATCCAGTAGCCAAAGCTGATAACGATAATGCTGTCAAGTTCGGCGTATATCCAACAGTATAGGGAGCTAATAGTATCACCTTCTCTTGCGATACGATACCTACTACGGCGATTAATTTCTATGTGACATATCAAGATGTTAATTACTTGTCCTAATTGGGCAAGTAATTAATAATGAAGGAGTGAAATAATATGATTGATTATAAAGTTAGTGGTAGTGATAGTGGAAATACTTTTGTAATGCTAGAAAATAGAACTTACGCAACGATAGAGACTAATGTCGCTAATCTCAGCGGATTAGATTATATTAATTTTAATCCAAAAAATGTTGATCATATTTTTATCAGCGATATATGGAATTATGATTCCACTTATATATTAACTTCTGATACTCAATTTAATTATATTAATGATGGTAATCTTGTTATAGAATATTTTTCTGACAATTTTAATAAAATTATGAATGGTACTACTTATTCAGCAACAACTGACGATATAAATATAAATAAGTTACAAGCTATAGTAGTAGGTTCAACAGGGCAAGCTGGTGGAGATACTACCATTACAAATTTAACTATATTAAAAATAAATAATGATAGTTATTGGTATACTTATACCTAGGATATGGGGAATGTTCATATAGGAACAGCTTATAAAAGTAGTATATATTCATTATTTACAATTGAATCTGATGATACTGTAATATTAACTCCATATAGCATTGCTTATGCTTTTAAAGATAATACGTATTATAACGTAAGTATGTTGTTCACTAGATAAACCAACAGAAAAGAAAGGAAATAATTAATTATGATTTCTTATAAAACGT